>ERZ791815.23-NODE-23-length-181160-cov-126.527992_pt1 | contig 181160 bp, 136 predicted proteins | sample MGYA00510302_ERZ791815 | MGnify/ENA primary metagenome ERZ791815 (study PRJEB30046, sample SAMN00791995) | human gut metagenome | study: EMG produced TPA metagenomics assembly of the A metagenome-wide association study of gut microbiota in type 2... | reverse complement strand
TATAAAAACATTATAAAGCATTTAGATAGAGCTCGTTATCCCGAACTGAGGTAATAAATTGAGAAAACATGTTACTATGCGTAAAGGATCTTTGTTTCTCAAGCATCCCATTAAAATCCGATTTGTATAAATACTATTGCCATCGTTTCTTCTTGGGAAAATGTTTGAGAGAGATAAAAAGAAAATTTTCGGCGACATCTATTGTTTGGCCTTTCGATCTACATGCAGTGATTACAAAATCACAATTCATTTGTAGTATTTCGGTTCAGGGGAGATTGTCCGTGTATAGACAATCTCTCCTGAGCCCATTTATGTCATTTTGGGGGAACGAGAAAATGGGAAAGTGACGAAAAGTGGTAAAACTACCAGTTTTTGCTTGTAAATCATGGTGAAAGCCTTCGTTTGAGTCTTTTCAGTGACGAAAAACGGTAAGTTTACCACTTTTTGATAATAAAGTTGCGCATTCTTAGATATTTTTTGTATCTTTGCAGTGACGAAAAGTGGTAATGTTGCCACTTTTTGATAATATAGTATAATTATGGATATTAAAAGACAACAATATTTAGGCCAACTAATCGCAAGTCAAAGGAATGGCTTGATTAAGATTATTACAGGTATCAGAAGATGTGGAAAGTCATATCTTCTGTTCAAGTTATTTCATGAGTATCTAAATTCGCAAGGGATTTCAGATGACCATATCATAGAGGTTGCCCTCGATGATCGTACCAATAAGGAACTGCGTGATCCTGATAATCTGTTGAAATACATCAAGGAGCAGATAACAGACAAAAATCTCTACTACATCATGCTTGATGAGGTACAGATGGTAGATGAGTTTACGGATGTATTGAATAGCTTGCTGCATATATCAAATGCAGATGTGTATGTTACAGGCAGCAACTCGCATTTTTTATCGACGGATGTAGTGACAGAGTTCCGTGGTAGAGGTGATGAGATACATTTATTTCCATTGTCATTCTCTGAATACTGTGAAGGATATAAAGGGACAACAGACAATGCATGGAAAGATTATTATACATACGGAGGGCTTCCTCTTATTTTGACGCTTGATACAGATAAGAAAAAAGAAGATTATCTGAATAACTTGTATAAGAGTGTGTATCTCGTAGATGTGTTGGAACGCCATAAGGTAAAAAACATGGGAGAGTTTGATGAATTGCTGCGAATTATCGCCTCTTCCATTGGTGCTCCATGCAATCCAACGAAGCTTGCCAAAACATTCAAGAGTGTCAAGAATGTGGCCATTCATCATCAGACGATAAACAAGTATCTAGGTTTTTTAGAAGATGCGTTTCTTGTGGAAAAGTCCATCAGATACAATATCAAGGGGAAGAAGTATATCAACACCTTGGCAAAATATTACTTTTCGGATCTTGGAATCAGAAACGCTCTGTTAGGCTTTCGTCAGCAAGAAGAGACACATATCATAGAGAATATCATATACAATGAATTGCGTACGAGAGGATATCATGTAGATGTGGGTATGGTGGAAGTCAGAGAGCCAGACAAAAGTGGCAAGTTGATCAGGAAGCAGTTGGAGGTGGATTTTGTGGTGAATCAAGGAAGTCAGCGATATTACATTCAGTCAGCTTTTGCCATGCCAACATTAGAAAAAGAGGCGCAGGAATCTGCATCACTATTGAGAATTAAGGACTCTTTCAAGAAAATAATCATTGTGAAAGATGATATCAAGCCCAAGAGAAATGAAGATGGCATCCTTACAATCGGGCTGAAAGACTTCTTGTTAGACAAAAACAGTTTAAATTATTAATGCTTAAAATATGGAAAAGTGCCATTCTGCAGGAATGAACTAATTATAAATACCACATATATTATCTTTCCATTATAACCATATCACTGCAAAAGAAGGTGGTACACAAAGTCAGCCGTTAGAAAAATTCTTGCGGCTGATTTTGTATTACGATTGTTCTACAGGATAGTCGCATGAACGAAAGTATATAAATCAAAAAGCGATTATCAAGAATGGAAAGAAAAAGGCTCAGGGGAGATTGTCCGTGGATAAGACAATCTCCCCTGAGCCAGTATTTACCTCAGTTCGGGATAAGAAATGTTGTCATGTATTGAGAATCATTGTTTCTCAAACATTCCATCAAAAACCGATTTGTATAAATACTATTGCCATCGTTTCTTCTTGGGAAAATGTTCTAGCTGTATGGTAGAAGTTTTTCGGGAAAAGTTTTGGAGATTAGGAGATAAAGTATTATCTTTGCCATCAGATTCAAAAACGAATAATCAAACTGAGTTATGATAGTAAGACCAAAGCGCATTTATCGCAAGCGCATACCATACGGCATGCAGAATTTTGAGGATATTATAGAAAGAGATTGTTACTATGTGGACAAGACTCCTTTCATCGAACAAATAGAAGAATCCAATATGTATTTCTTCTATATTCGCCCTCGCCGTTTCGGCAAGAGCCTTACCCTCTCCATGCTTGAGAATTACTATGACATCAACAAGAAAGACAAGTTTGAGGAAATCTTTGGCAAGCTATACATCGGGCAGAATCCTACGCCAGAGCATAATACATATCTCATCATCCACCTCAATTTTGCCGAGGTGGCAGCAGGATTGGATGATTATAAGGATGGACTGGACAACCATTGTAGCCTTGTGTTCAATTTCTTTTGTGACATCTATGCACATATTCTTCCTGCTGATACCAAGGAAGGAATGGAAAAGTTAACAGATGCAGTGTCTCAACTGAGATTCTTGTGCCAGAAATGCCAAGAGGTAGGAAAGAAGATTTATCTCTTCATCGATGAGTACGACAACTTCACCAACATGATTCTTGCCCATGAGGAGCATCTCGTGAGGTATCGCAACCAGACCCACGGAGAGGGATACTTGCGCCAGTTCTTCAACACCATCAAGGGTGCGGCTGGCAATACTCTAGGCAGAGTGTTCGTCACGGGAGTAAGCCCTGTGACCATGGACGACCTGACCAGCGGATTCAACATCGGAACCAACTACTCGCTCTCACCTGACTTCAATGAGATGACGGGATTTACCGAGGAAGAAGTGAGAGAGATGCTGGACTATTACCGCAGCGTCCTGCCGTTCAATCACACCACCGATGAGCTGATCAAGGTGATGAAGCCTTGGTACGACAACTATTGCTTCGCCGAGGATAGATATGGTGAGACCACCATGTACAACTCGGTAATGGTGCTCAACTTCGTAGATAATTACATCCGAAGCAATTACCAAATCCCTAAGAAGATGGTGGAGACCAACATCCGTATCGACTATGACAAGTTGCGAATGCTCATCCGCCACGACAAGGAGTTCGCCCACGACGCTAGCATCATCCAACAGTTGGTAACCCAGGGATTCGTGATAGGCACGCTCAACGAGAACTTCCCTGCCGAGCGAATCAACGACCCAGACAACTTCCTCAGCCTGCTGTTCTATTTCGGCATGGTGACGATAGACGGAACATACAAGGGTGAGACCAAGTTCATCATCCCGAATGAGGTGGTGCGTGACCAGATGTACACCTACCTGCTCGACACCTACAAGGAGAATGACTTGGTATATGATAGATATAGCAAGGGTAAGCTGGAGAGCAAACTGGCATACGATGGGCAATTCAAGCCATACTTTGAGTATATCGCCGACTGCCTGAAGAAGTACTCCTCCCAGCGAGACAAGCAGAAGGGAGAGGCTTTCGTGCATGGCTTCACCTTGGCGATGACAAGCCAGAACAAGTTCTATCGCCCTATCTCTGAGCTGGACAATGACGGCGGCTATGCCGACATCTTCCTCTCTCCGCTCTGTGACATCTACAAGGACATGGTAGATTCATATATCATCGAGTTGAAATATTGCAAGAGCCAAACCACAGATGAGCAAGTGAAAAAGCTCTTCGAGGAGGCTTCAGTTCAAATCTCTCGCTATGCGGACAGTGATATGGTCAGAGTAGCAGTAAAGACTACAAAGCTCCACAAGCTGGTGGTTATCTACCGCGGAGCGGAAATGGTGGCTTGCGAGGAGATATAAAACTATTCCAACTATACAGGTCGAAAATGTTTGAGATAAATAAAAAGAAAAAGGTGTATCCCTTTGCCCATTGTGTTGAGCAATAAGGATACACCTTAATTATATAGTTAATGAAACAATGCTTTTATCTTGTGATTTTCAATGTTTCACGGAAATTACCCAAAGCGCCAGCAGCACAATAGTGTTTCAAAGTCAAGTAATATGTATCAGACTCAGAGTCATAACCGCTGTATCCTTGGTAATCTTTACTGCCTGGATAAACTCCTAAACTGCTTTCGTAGTCTTCTACGTATACAGGTCCATACTTCTTATGATTCCAAGCTAGCTGTTCATCAACAATAATGTTGCTTTTATTGTCTAGAGAGAAAACGATATCATTACCTTCCTCATAGCAATCTTTAATGTCGTATCCGTCATTTCCTAGTTTGTATACAACTACATTATTTGTTGAATTGAATAGTTGTGAGGTAAATACACCTGACAATTTCTCTCCACAAACAATGATTCTTTGAGAATATGTGACAGGACCATATGCAAACTTGTCCTTTTCATTTGCGATGGTAATATCTACGTCATGGATACCTGGTGTGTTTGCAACAGGAATAGTTATTTCTTTCTTGCATTCACCAGCAGCAAATGATACTTCTGAAGGAAGTGTAACTAGATTTGAACTCGTAGAAAGTTGAACAGTAGCAGCTTCCTTTGACTCACTTTCTGCTCTGCAAACCTCTACAGTGATACTCTTGTTATCCTCTGGATAGAACAATGCTCTGTCACTGGCTTCTGTAAAGTAAAAACCTGAGTTTTCTACATTAGTGTATGGATCGTAATCATAATCTTCTGTACAAGCAGTAAATGTCAATGCTGACAATGCCATGATTGCGAAACAGCTATACTTCATCAATTTGTTCATAATTTCTTGTTTTACGAATTATAATTACTTTGTGTATACATCAGAAGGGTCTGGGTTATTGTAATCTGCCAGTGCAGAGTTATTCTTCTCCTCATTCTGAGGAATAACCCAGTTCATCCATGCAGGACGACCATCTGTCTTGAGTCGAGCCAATGGAATCCAGTTGTTCCCATTATATGTGCGATCTACTGACATGTTAAGACGCTTGATGTCGAAGAATGTCTGACCTTCACCAAATAGCTCGATTCGCTTCTGCTTTACGATTTCGTTTACAACTTCTTCTGTTGTTGTTCCGCTAAAAGCATATTCTGGGTTACGCTTCAATATGGTTGTCATAACTTTAATCAAGTCTTCCTTACCCTTAGCGGCATCAAGATGAGCTTCTGCTTCAGCCCAAATGAAATACATTTCTTCTATACGCATGATTGGATAAGCTGATGCGGCACCAATCTGATAAGAATCAGCATTACCTTCATTAGGACGGAACTTAATTGATGCGTAAGCTTGTTGCAATTTGGTCAAAATCTTCTGGTCTTTTGAAGGACCATTAGGACCGATAAATTCCTTCTTTCGGAAGTCCTTATCATCAATCTGGCTATAGAGATTGGCGTCAATTAAGTTATATGCACCAACACCGGCATAACCAAATGTTGTTTCATTACATGCCCATGAAGTCCAGTTTATGATACCTGTTTTAACGGCATCATCTTCAGATGTCTGTTTTGCGCCCCACATCCACTTTGATAGGTCATTGAAACCTTTTTGAGCATCAAGACAGTCCGACTCAGTCATTGGCTTTGAAGATGTTGTAGTGAATGCCAGCTTTGCATACTTAGCAGCATTCGTATAGTCTTCAAGCCACATATAAAGGCGTGCCTTTAAACCATAAACACACGCGAGGTCTGGCAAGATGTTTGTTTTTTCTGTTGAAAACTTAATGTATTCTTCTGCTTTGTTCAAATCGTCCTCAATGAACTTTGCCATATCAGCACGTGTTGCACGTGGATTTTTGCGTGCATCGTTCTCGCTAATTGCGTCTGTTATGATAGGAACAGTAAGACCAGCAACATCCTTTCCGTTTTCATTTACCGACTTAACTTTCTTGTTGTCAAGGAACTCGTAAGTACGAGCTAGGTCAAGATAACAGAATGCACGGAAAGCACTGGCAATGCCGTAGTAGCCTTTCTGATCATCTGTACAATTGTTAAGGTCTATGGCTGCAATAACCTTGTTGGTAGTCAAGATAAAGCCATAGTAATAACTCCAAGGGTAGTTTGCGTAGATATAACGCTTGCCCATGTACTGATCGCATGCATAATTTTTAAAGTGACCATTATATTTTGTACCAATAGAACGGTCGCCAGTTTGCAAATCACGGATAATCATCATGGCACCATAGCCGAATGCTCCATGCCAATTTTTTTCATCTATGAGACTTTCATCTATATGATTGAAATATGCTGGCATTGCATATACCAATGCTCTTGTGGCAGCACTTGACGCACTTGCTTGATCTTGGGTTGCAAAGTGTGTTGGCTCAGTCTCGTCTTCGCAACTTGTAGTTACAAGTGCGATAGACAAGAGGCTAGCTCCTAATATATATTTATGAAATCTTTTCATATTCTATGTTATCTTTTAGTTTGTTAGAATGAAACTGATACACCACCAGAGATAGTGCGGATTGGTGAATAATATGCAGCAGTTGTTTCACCTGAGATAGACTGACGTGGGTCAAGACCCTGACGCTTTGACCACAACCAGAGATTGTTGCCTTGTACGTAAAGACGAACTTTAGTAAGACCGATACTCTGAATCAACTGCTTTGGCAAAGAATAACCAATAGTGAAGTCCTGAAGTGTCAAATATGATGCATTTGTCAAGAAACGATCAGACTGTGACGCTGTGTATGTGTCGTTGAACTGGATACGTGGAATATTAGAGCCTTTATTGTCTTCGCTCCAAGCATTCAGCATATCAGCGTGGAAAATATGACCATTGTCAAGTTTCATAGCTGATGCGTATGTACTATCATATACCTTACCACCAATCTGATAGGTAAAGTTTACTGACACATCAAGTCCCTTCCAGGTTAAGTTTGTTCCGAAACCTCCATATACAGGAGCAAGGGCAGTACCACAAAGGTGCTCTGTAGCTTCGGAGTACTTGTCGGTTTTTTCTTCGCCTGTTACGTTTCCATTAGCATCCTTTACGTCTTTCCAGTAAAGAGCTACTCCTGTTTCGGGATCCACGCCTGCATACTTTGGCATATACCAGTTGTAAAGTGCCTTGCCTTCACCGATAAAATAGTTGGTAGAAGCATAACCTCTAATACCATCAACGGTTGCAGTCTTACGTTCTTCAGGCAAACGGGTAATCTTGTTGCCGTAAGTGGTAAGGTTCAAGTTGATTCCCCATGTCAAGTCCTTGGTCTTGATGATAGCTCCATCAAAAGTGAACTCAAAACCTGAGTTGCGCATATCACCAATGTTTGCATAATAACCACCATAACCAAAAGAAGTTGGTAATGGGAAGTAGAATAACATATCTGTAGTCTTACGATAGAAGTACTCAATACTACCAGTCAAACGACTTCTGAACAAACTGAAGTCGATACCGGCATTGAAGTTGCCACCCTTTTCCCATGTGATATCTCTATTACCCATAGTCTTAGGAACCAATGATGGTTGGCCATTAGAGTTCACAACATCATAAGTATTCTGGTAGAGGTAGCGATCCCATCCATAGATTGGGTCTTGGATGTTGTCATTACCCTGCTCGCCATAGGAAGCCTTTAATTTCAACTCATCTATCCAAGATACATTGAAGAATTTTTCCTTAGAAATTAACCATGCTGCACCGAATGACCAGAAATTACCCCAACGGTTCTCTGGTGCAAAACGTGAAGAGGCGTCACGACGGTAAGATACAGAACCGAAGTACTTTTCTGCATAGTTGTATTGTACACGACCAAACCAACCTTCCGTATTATAGTCATCTGAATAAGAGTCTGCAGAACCGGCATTCACTGCTGCTGAAAGTTCTGGAATATCGAATGAATACATGTTGGTTTTGTATGCATCGAGAGACTGATAACGAGTACGATAATACTCATGACCCAACATGATGTCAACATCATGCTTGTCAAATGCATGATGCCAATCCAGCAACTGCTGATAGTTGTAAGACCATCTACGTGTATGAGCCTTTGTTACCTGACCATTTGATGCTGCATACTGACCATAATAAGGGTTGGTTGTTAATGTTGAACGAGCCTCAGAGTCCATTACGCTATTTGTAGATGTGAACTTGAAATCGTTCAAGAAGCGAATCTCTGCGAAACCTACAGCATTAAATGTGTTGCTCTCCTGATTATGAGTGTCAAGTTGGTTGGAACTTAATGGGTTTGCCTGTGAAATATATGGACGAATCATTCCATTAACTTCTCCATCTCCATAGTCGTATACATTAAGCTTAGCCTCCGAGTTGTAGAGGATATTACCTTTGCCATCGCGTACATACAGAGGATAAATTGGAGCTACAGTTGTTAAGGCAAACACGTTGCCTGATGAACCTGCTGCTCCATCATCATCTGTACTGAGATAGTTGGTGTTGGCATGTGAGTAGCTGAAGTTACCACCCATCTTCAACCATGGGCGCAACTGAAAGTCTGCCTTCAAACGACCTGTAAAACGCTTGTAATTAGAAGCTTTTGTGATACCATCATTGCTCAAATAGTTGGCAGAACCATAAAAAGAAGATTTATCTGTGCTTCCTGTTGCAGTGATTGCATACTCCTGGCGCAAACTGTTCTGATATGTAGCATCTGTCCAGTCATCTGGAGTAATCATGAAGTCCTGGCCTTTGTAGTTATAAACACGACCTAGTGTAGCGTTAGGGTTGATTCTACCATTAGAGCCAATCAGATATTGACCGTCTGGTACGGTATATACGTTGTAACCCAATCCGTAATCGCTATCAGAGCAAAGATTCTCGTTTGCCCATGCTACAGCAGACTCGTTGCCCATACCTTGTGCCTTTGCGTAATTGTAAAGGCCCTTGTACCAAGTCTCATAATATTTAGCAGGGCTCTTGACATATTTGTAATCCTGTGTAGCACGTGAGTTTGAACCCCACTTTGCATCTACGGTGATTGATGAAGAACCTTCCTTGCCAGTCTTTGTTGTGATGATGACTACACCATTGGCACCACGAGCACCATAAAGAGCGGCAGAAGCAGCATCCTTCAATACTGTCATAGAAGCAATATCGTTAGGGTTGATATCATTCATGTCTCCATCCCAAGGAGAACCATCGACAATAACCAATGGGGTGCTACCAGCATTGATTGAACTGATACCTCGAATACGGATTTTGAAATTTTCAACACCTGGCTGACCAGTTTGCGTGTTAATCTGTACACCAGAAACTTTACCTGTCAAAGCCTGAACTGGGTTTGAGTCTGCAACCTTAGCAATATCTTCTGTTTTCATGACTGCTGCTGAACCTGTAAAGGCACTCTTCTTTGCAGTACCATAAGCTACAACAATGACTTCATCCAAAGCCTTGTTGTCTGGATTCATAACAATTTTCATGTTAGATCCAGCCTTAACAGTTTGAGAGTTCATACCAATATATGAAATCTCTAGTTTGGCTCCAGCTGGAACATTCAATGAGAAGTTACCATCAACATCGGTAACTGTACCGGTATTGGTACCTGCTACTTTGATAGATGCACCAATGACTGGTTCACCATCCTCTGCAGAGGTTACTTTACCGGAAACTTGAGTTTGCGCCAACGCCATTCCTAAACTAAGGAAGAGGCAGGCAATAAACGTCATGAGTCTTTTTTCCATAAATCTCTCTCGTTTAATTAATTAATAAATATATAATGTTTTATATTTCTTTCTCACTACATATCCTCCCAACTTTTGTTGAGCGTGGGGACTCATTTCTTGTCTCCAACTCTTATCCCGAACTGGTAGGGGTGGGTATGTTGGCATACCTTATTATATATAAGGAAGTATCTCAAACTTCACTAAATTTTAATAATATTTTTAATCGGCTGCAAAAATAAGCATTTTTTAGGAAATCACCAAACTTTTTTCTAGAAAAGTTGCACTTTGCTCGATATTTTATTATAAATATGCGGTTTTTATATACTTTTGCTTATGAAAAACAAGCGAAAGCGGCAGTTTTGTCAAAAACTGCCGCTTTCGCTGAAATACTAACTTTCTGCCTTTAATTCTTTGTCTAGCACAAAGAGCATATAGAGGGGGATGTTGATGGTTTTTGAACTGTTGTTTCTCTCGTATGGCAAGAGACTGGTGCGAACCAACTTGTCTTGCACCTTCCAGTATGAGCGGCTTCCTTCCGTGACTGTCTTTCCATTTTAACAATTGGGATATAAGTAGTCTTTCCATACGCTAAAAATTATGTTTTGGCAAAGATACTAATAAACAGTGAATTACGCAAGGAAAATCACATTTTCCTAAGGACTTTTAAGTATATTTATCACATTTTCCTAAGGACTTTTCTGTTAAATCATCACATTTTCCTAAGGAGTTTTGACTGGAAATCCCACATTTTTCAAAACAAGTCGTCTCCTGTTACCTGTCTGTTGATCTTTCTTGCATACATATTATTATACAGTCCATGAGGGGTGATAAAAGTTGGTATGAGCGTCTTGGTGGTCTTCGTCACTTTCTTGAAAACCTTCAGGCGGTGTGCCAGATGGGCATCGTATGCCTTGCTGATTTCATATTCCCCATTGCAATATTTCATCTCGCAGATAGAGATGGATTTATCTGAGCGGTCTATCAGCAGGTCAATCTGTGTTCCACGTTTCAGGTCTTCGTCTGCCTCCTCGTCTGCCATAACTTTGGCAGTAGGTCGGTAAGACCATGAACAAGGGGTATTGATGCAGCCATCTATGCCCAAAGCTCTGATAATTTCGTTGATGTGGTGAAGGCATACGATTTCAAAGGCATGACCGCACCATGATTCATACTCTGCAGTGGTTTGCATCTTGACCCAATAGTTGTCGAGGAATGCCCCCTTATTATGCATGAATTTGAAATAAAACAGGCAGAAAGGATCTATGAGCTGATACATCATATCTTTCTTCGACTTGCCGAAAGGAGTATAACTGCGGATGAAATCACATTGCTCAAGTTCTTTGAGTATCTGGCTGAACCTTCCGTTGTTTGCCAGTCCCGTGGCGTCCAGCAGGTCTTGTCGGGTCATTCCTTTGCCTTTGCTTTTCAGGGCTGTAACTATGACAAGATGGTTGTCGGCTTTCTTGAAGAGCGAACTGAACAGACGGTCAAACTCTTCGGTGAGTTCGCCGCCACGGGTGAAGCAAAGCTGCTGGATATTCTGTGCCACACTTTTGTTGTTTTCGAAAAGAGAAAGGTAATAAGCTACACCGCCCATTGCCATATAGCACTCAATGATTTCCGGGCGCTCATAATAAAAACCCTGTGCTTTGAAATACTCTTCTACTTCATGCAGCTTGAAGGGAGAGAGCAGAATGTTGTGAGTAATGCGATTATGGAGCCCTCCTCGTGAATTGATAACCTGGTTGAGCATCCAGGTGGTAGCACTTCCACAGGCTATCAGTTTGATGTCGCTGCGGTATGATGCCCAGTCGTTCCAGAAATGTTCCAGTGCACTGATGAAGTGGGAGGCATACGTGTCGAACCAGGGAAGTTCATCGAAGAAAATGATTTTTGTTCCTTCTGGCATTTTTTCCAATGCTTTCTGCAGAAGCCGGAATGCTTCCGGCCAATTAGAAGCATCAGTTTCTATGCCTAGCTGGTCGTTGAGTGCGAAGCTGAAACTCGCAAGTTGCTCCTTGGTTGTAACATTGTCTTTGCCTGTAATGCGGAATGTAAATCTGTTTTCGAACAGTTCTTTTACAAGAAAAGTCTTGCCTACACGGCGTCTGCCATAGATGGCTATAAATTCTGATTTGCGGCTTGAAATATAGTTTTCAAGCTTTCCAATCTCTTGTTCTCTGCCTATAATATTCTCCTTCATATCTATCTCATATTAGTGAAACCTGTCGCAAAGTTACAAAAAATATGAGATTACGACAACTTTTAAACGAGAAATCTGTCGTAATCTCGATAAAAAAGTGAGATTACGACAGATTTTCATGAATTTTCTCTTTAATTACTTGTCTACGGTAGAAGAAACATTGTTCTTCTCGTTCCGAATACACCATCATATCCACGGCGACCATTGCTGCCGTCGGCGATAGGTTCGTTGATGACATCGTAGCCGAAAGGCACCACGTTCTTTTCCTTCGAGTGATTAGCTACGCCGCTAACCCATGCATCCATTGCACCTTCGAGGGCAGCCTGCTTCTCGGCAGGAGTCTTCAGTACGTAGTACATCTTGCTGCCGGCACGGGTGGCCTTTCTTGCCTTTCCGTTTCTAGCCAGAACATACTGGATGCCTCTTGTTGCGGTACTCTGATTCTTGGCAAGACCGAACTTGATGTTATCTATATAATAGGTAGCGCCTACCTTGCCGAAGTTGAGGATGATGCGGTTGGCATTCAGAGAGTTCGTACCGCGGATGCGGATGGTACTACTACCATCAGGAGTACCATTGGTTTTTATGATTTAATTGGTTTAAAACTCGTTCGTTGGTTTATATACGAATTTTGTTTTTATTGATTTTCTGCTGCAAAGATAGTCTTTTATCTGTTAAGTGCCGTAAACTAACGTGCCATCGGTGTTTCTTTTTGTTTCATATCTGAATAATATATAAACAAAAGAAGGAAATATGAAACAATATATCCCCTTCTTTTGTTAATTAAGTGTATTTCGACATCTATTTATTGTATTCTAATACGTTTGTCGAAAATATGGTATTCTGTCATTGTAGCTTGTCTTATTCTGTATAGCTTGGATTCTGATAAGCAGCCTTTTCCTCTGCTGACATTTGGAGCGCATCAATCTGTCCCTGTGGAATAGGACGGAGATACTTCTCTGGAGTGATGAGCACACGTTCCCAAGTCTTAGGAGTATGATCGCCTGCTGTAAGACCGCAGATGGTATAGGTTCCTGCAATCTGCTTCCATGTCTGGGTGCGGACGAGATCCCACCAACGGTAACCTTCACCGAAGAACTCGCGTGAACGCTCTGCCAGAATATACTCGATGGTAATATTCTGAGGTGTAGCATCCTTCATCTGCTGACTGTAGTCTGCCACCTTCTCGCGCTGACGGTTGTTGTCGTATGTCCAGACACCTGCACGACCACGAATTTCATTGATTAGGTTGCGAGCGGTCCAGTTGCCAGTTGTCGTTGCACCCTTTACTGCAGCCTCGGCAGCGATGAAGTAGAGTTCAGAGAACTTCAATACAGGGTATGGACGTGGGCTGTCACCATTAGGCTTACCCAATGTGTTGCCATTGTCTGAACGGTAGATACCATTCTTCCAGTTGTTCAACCATGCATAGCGGCTGATACCACTTGCAGCAATCACCCAGTCGGCACGACCAGGGAGCACACCTGCGCCTACATTGCTGTAACCAGCTCCCTTTGTACCATCACCAGCTGCATTCTTTACACCTTCCTGTGGATAAACGATGCCTGCAGCTTCACTGTCGTCGATGAAGGTAAGGATAGAATCCTGTGCATTTACAGGCAGGTTGTTGGCATTATATGCTGTGCCTGAAATAGCACCAGACTTATCCCAGTTGCTGCGGAACTGATAAGCAAATGTTCCGTCGAAACGAGAGTCCATCTTCTTCTCAGCGAAGGTCTTGGTCATTACCTCGATAGGAGTAGCCATCTGCTTCCAAGGACGGTCCTTTCCCTGAACAGCTTCACGCTGTACAGAACGGAATGCATCCCATGTTGTGGCATTCTTGGATGTCTCCAGGAAGGTATAGTCCCAACGGCACATCCAACGGGCGAAGTTACCAGGCGCATTACCACCTGCCCAGTCGAAGTTGGTACCACCATCATAGTAGTTGTTAGACTCGTTGTGGTCTGCATAAAGCAAAATCTCGTTGTTGCGGTCGTTTGTACCCACGTTAACCATATAGAATGACTTCTGCAAACCAAATCCTGCAGGATTGTTGATGGCTTCTACTGCGATATTGTATGCCTGCTGGAAGTACCATGCTGCATCATGTCCATCTGGGTCTGTGCGGTCACAAGTAGGATAGGTTGGGATGTTGTTTGGATTCTGCAACCACCATCCGTATGTCAGATAAGCCTTAGCTAATACCAGACGAGCTGCGGTCTTGGTGACACCACCTGTGACACGACCTGCGTCAGGAAGCTGTTCGATGGCAATCTTCAAGTCAGGGAATACCGCCTTGGTATAAACTTCTGGTACTGTGTTACGGGTAGAAGTACGGGTAGCATTGATGTTGAACTTCAACTCACCGGCACCTAAATCCAATGGAACACCGCCGAAGGTCTGAACCAACTCGAAGTAGTCGAATGCACGGAAGAAGCGAGCTTCTGACAAAAGACTTTCAGTAATGCCTGCAGCAGAACCATTCTCAATCACACCACTTGCGGTATTGATATCAGAGAAGGCTACGTTCCACAAAACATCTGCTCGACAGTTGCTTGGATTCAGAATCTGCTCTGTCATATCGATAGGGTAATCGTTTCCGTTACCACCATGTCCGTAGGTATACTCATCGGTGCCTTCTTCTGTAGCTATGAGCCAATAACCATTGCCCCAATAATAGCGGAGGTTGGCATAGAGTGATGTAATGCCTGCCTCTACACCCTTTTCTGTCTTAAAATATTCAGGGGTATATCCCTGACGGTCGGTTTCTTCGAGCACACTAGAGCAACCTGTAAATGCAAGGCCTGATGCAAGAAGTCCTGCTACTAATATATAACTGCGAATTTTCATTGTTGTCAATTTTTAGAAGGTTATGTTTAATCCGAGCAACCAGTTGCGGGTAGAAGGTGTGTTGAAACCTACTACGAGCAAGTTTGACTTGTAGAATGAGGTTACTGCCTGATTCTCGTTACCGTATGAGTTGGTCTCTGGGTCCATGCCTGATTCATCATGGTATGGAGAGAAGAGTACGAATGGATTCTGTACGGTTGCATAAACGCGAGCCTTGCTGATACCACACTTCTTGAGCCATGGCTGATTGAAGTTGTAACCCAATGTGATGGTACGAATCTTGAGATAAGAACCACTGAAGTAACCCAGTGAATTACCATACTTAGGGTTGTTACTGCTTTCGATACCACCTGGCTTTGGATAATCATTTGTAGGATTGTCCTCTGTCCAATAGTTTACATCAATGTTGTTACGACGACCGGTCAGCATATTCAGATAACCCTGTGAACCATAGATGGTGCTAATCAATGTACCACCATGACGGTATGAAGCTACTACTGAGAGATCCCAGTTCTTGTAAGCTACACGGGTATTGAAACCACCTTCCCAGTCTGGGTCTACCTTCATAATCTGACGGTCAGCCTCACCGTATGGACGGGTAGGAGTGCCATCTGCGTTATAGTCACCATTGTACTTAATCTTGATCATACCAGCGTTACCACCTGGTTCAGCAACCTTGCGGATGTCTTCCTCGTCGGTCTGCCAGATACCAATCTTCTCATAGTCGTAGATGACGTTGATAGGTTTACCAACGAACCACCAGTTGCTTTCGTCACGTGTTGCTCCTGATGCCAATTCTACCAATTCATTCTTATTGGTATAGAAGTTTACACCTGCATCCCATGTCCATCCATTCTTATTGTCGATGATGGTTCCGTTCAGAGAAAGCTCGAAACCCTTGTTGCGGGTCTTTCCTACGTTTGCCATATAGCTTCTTACGCCGGATGTTGATGGCAAGTTAACGCTCATCAGCAAGTCTTCTGTATTCTGAACATAGTACTCTGCAGTACCGCTCAAACGACCACCGAAGAGAGAGAAGTCGATACCATAATTCCAAGTCTTGGAATATTCCCAGCCAAGTTCTGAGTTAGGAAGAGAAGAAACGTACATACCTACCGCATAACCATTAGGGTCGCTACCGAAGTTGTAGGCACGTGTGCTTAATGCACCGAGGGTTGAATATGGGTTTACTGACTGGTTAGATGTCTCACCATAACCCACACGGAGTTTTAAGCTTTCCAGCCAAGTAATATCCTTCATGAAGTTTTCACGAGAGATATTCCAACCAAGAGATACGGCAGGATAAGTATGCCACTGGTGTCCCTTTGCCAGACGGGATGAACCATCTGAACGGAAGGCTACGCTCGCCATATACTTGTTGTCGTAGTTGTACATCACACGACCCATTACAGACTCCAGGCCACTCTTGTAATATGCCTGATTTGCAGGATCTACTGTTACCGTTTTTGCATAACCGATGTTATAGAACTGGAACTTGTCGTTAGGAATGTCGAGTCCATACATATAGGTCTGGCGATAGTTGGTCTGCTCAGCAGAGTAAAGTGCTACCGCATTGATTGTATGTTTGCCCCATGTCTTGTCGTATGTCAGCATGTTCTCGATAGCCCAGTTGGTTGTGCGCTGATAGCGGGAAGTGGCATGAGAGTCTGCATTATCCTTGTCAGAGAATACACCCTGACCTACATAGTTTCCATATTCGCTGGAACGATAGTTCAAACCGAGATTGATGCGATATTTCAATCCGTCTACGTGAGGAATCTTCACTTCGCCATAGAAGTTGTTATAGGTACCGTATGCCTTGGTCTGATCTTTGTGGCTGTCACCAAGACTCTCGATGGTATTCTTGGTATAAACCCACTGATCATCACTAGACATGCGGATGCGTGTCTTCAATGAGCCATCCTCATTATATGGGTTAGCGATAGGAGTTGCACTCAGTGTGTTGTAGAGACCGAGGTCGCTATTGTTGGTGATACTGTAGTTGCTGTTGGTGCTGAAACCAATCTTCACGTATTTACCTATCTCCTGATCGATGGCTGCATGCATAGCATAACGGTTGAAGTTCTGTGTTGGGATAACAGCTTCATCACGATAGTATGAGAGTCCGAAGTTATAGCTTCCCTTGGAAGAGCCGCCAGATACACCGATGTCATGGTTAGTGGTGATACCAGTCTTGAACAATTCGTCCTGCCAATCCATATCCACAGCACCATCTTCGCCCCAATACTTCTCATCAGGACCATTCTGGAACTTGTTGGCATACTGACGGAGTTTGGTGAACTGTTCTGCGTTCATCATCGGATAACGGTGGAAGAGAGTCTTGGCACCGATGTAACCATTATAAGTTACAGTAGGGCGCTGCTCCTGATAACCTTTATAAGTAGTGATGATGATGACACCATTGGCACCACGAGAACCATAGATAGCGGTAGCAGAGGCATCTTTCAAGATGTCCATGCTCTTGATGTTGTTAGGATCGATGTCGCTGATGCTACCTGCGAATGGAATACCGTCGAGTACGATCAATGGGTCATTGCTGGCTGTCAAGGAACGTGTACCACGGATACGAATCTGCATGGATGCACCTGGCTTTGATGAAGTCTGTGCCATCTGTACACCTGCGATACGGCCCTGGAGGGCGTTGGTGATGTCGGCACCAGGAACCTCACGTACCAATGAACCAGTAACGTTAGCTACAGAACCTGTAACGGCTTCCTTACGCTGGGTACCATAACCGATAACGACAACGTCGTTGAGGCTATGACCTTCTTCCTCCATTGAAATCTTAATGTTTGTCTGATTGCCGACTACGACTTCTTTGGTGTTGTAACCAACATAAGAAATCACGAGCGTAGCGCCAGGCTTCACATTAATAGAGAAATTACCATCAAGGTCGGTTACTACACCGTTACCTGTTCCTTTCTCCTTGATTGTTGCACCAATCAGCGGCCCCATAGAATCGCTGATATTACCTGTAACCTTTTTTGTTTGTTGTACTGAAGTTGCTATCAGAGAATTTGCTTCTCCGTTGCTAGCTTGTACTTCTGGAGCATACATTCCAAGTGTGGAACACATACCCATTAAGATTGTTGTTTGTTTAAAATATAACTTCATAGTTTAACAGCTTATAGGTATATAAAATGTTTTCTACTTACTATTTTGTTAATTGGTTTATGGCTGCAAAGATATGTCCTTTTTAGTAAAGTGCAGTTAAAATTTGTATCTTGCGTGTTTTAAAATGTTTCATGAGCAATAAAATAGACATATTAGAGCAGAAAAAAGGGGATATGCAGCTGCAAATCCCCTTTATACCTTATTATATATAGATGTTTTAGTATTCGTATAGCTTGATGTGGAGTATTTTATTATCGCCACATGAGATGCGGGCATGGCGCCCCTGGTGGTCCTGGTCGCCGTTATCACGACGGATAAACTGTAATTTACCGTTTTTGTCTACTTCAACCTGGTCTACATATCCGATACCGATACGCTTACCTTTGAAGGTTGTGGCTTGTTTCTTTGTTTCGGTTCCACCGTTGTCTACAAATCCGTCCTCACCGAGTTTCTTTTCTTCAGCTTGCGCTTTTTCAGTCTTGCTTTGGAAGACAACAACGATTCCATTACCTGCTATGATGTATTCGTTCTTGGCTAGTTTCACAATCAAGCCACCGCCTTCAGGCCATTTACTTCCATCTGTAGCGCGAGGATCCCATGGTAGCGTGAAGAAGTGGCGGCAAGTCATGGTGATATCGCCATCTTCGATAATTCGCTCTTTATCTTCCTGATCGAAGAGTAATCCCCAGTTTTTGCCCTTTCCCTGATGCTGAAGCAGGATAGGAGAGAGTTGGACGATAACCTTATATGAACGTCTGAGACTGTTCTTCACCTTGTAGTTAGCTTCATCGAGAGCAAACGGACTGAAACTGATAGCATCTGTTTCACCAAAGGTATAGTAAGCCTTTACGCCACTGTTGGCATCGCACTTCACTTCTGGAGTGAAGAAAGGATTGTCGGCACGCTTGTATTTCTCTACCCATCCCTTGTAACCGGTATCATAGATGTCTGGTGCAAAGATGTCGATGCTTGGTGCGCCACATTTCCAGATATCAATCAGATGGGCAAGTGGTCCGGCAGAAGGATATTCGCCAGGTTTTCTGCCACGGCTGTTCATTGCTGCATTTACATACATCGGAATATTGTAGATGGCTTTGCCTGCTGAGGCTAGCTGCTCTACATACTTGGCATAATAATATGCTTGGAATTTCTCGTCAGCATAACGGTCTGTTCCGAAAACTTCTGCCCATGTACCTTTCTTCTTGAGCTTGAGTGCTTTGAGTAATGGGGCAGGAACGGGTTGTCTGTAAGCTTTTTCGGCAAGAGAAGAGTGGTCGCGGGCAGATTCGAGCATGCCGATTTCGTTTTCTACCTGCATCATGATAACGGTATTCTCCTGACTGTCTACTGCTTTAATGTGCTTCATCAGTTCGCAGAATGCTCGCTTGTCTGCTTGAAGCAGGTTATCGCTGAAGGCAGTGCATATCTCCAATGGCTTGCTGTTCTCTGTGAGCGAACGAGGGAAACGCTTGGTGTTTTCCTTTACCCATAGTGGAGCATAGCAGCTCATGGAATTCTTCCAGGCGCCAAACCATAGGAAGACAATCTTCAAGTCATGCTTACGGGCTGTTGTGATGACGCTGTCTACGAGTGCAAAATCATATTTGCCCTCATTAGGTTCTACAAATTCCCAATATGCAGGAACGAAGACAGAGTTGACTCCGCTATTCTTCATCTGTTTCAATGCTTTCCTGATGTCGGCAGGACTCGTTGCGGCAGAGTTGCTCAACTCACCAGCCAGGAGAAGCATCGGCTTGTCATTGACAACAAGCTGGGTTGCAGAGCCTTGCTTCTGCAGTTTCACTCCAGCTTGTATGTTGATGCAGCATAATAATGCTAGAAAAGATAATACAATCTTATTCATAAATCTTCATTTTTGAAAAGGTTTGAAAATACTTGAGACAGGTATTGCGCCATTCCTTGGCGTTTTCCAACTGCACATTGAGCAGAGAGTCTGTATGTTGCCATTCCTGCTCATGCCCCTTCATATACTGCTTGGCTGAGGTATGCCAGAAGTCGCGATATACTTCAACCATCGCCACACCCATGTTGTACTTCATGCAGAGTTCTTGCCAGAGGGTACTTCCTGATTTCATCTTGTAATCCCAAGCTACATGATGGAACCATAGGAGATATTCTTCTGGGCAAGTCTCAATGTTGTCATACAGACTGCGATAGGGTTCTGGGTACTGACCGACAGCATCTGTGCCCTTGGATGAACGGTCGAAACCTACACCCTGAGCATCAGCCTTGTGATAGTAGACCGGGCACCATTCCAAAGGATAACTTGCGATGAAACCATCTGGCTCCGGACCGTAGTGGTGGTCGAACTTGAAGATGTGGTGCAAACCCAAAGGCATCATATAGTTGACGCAAGCTTCGCGGGAAGTCATCATCATCATCTCTACAGGTTTAGTGAACTTCTCGTCCTGATTTTCGTAGGTCTGTACGAGCCATTCGTGAGCAATCTCTTCAGCTGTAAGTGAAGGATTCCATGCCAATCTGCCGAAGGCATACCAGTTTGCCTGAGAGAACGGATGACCGCACCAGTTGGCATCATCACCGATATTGGCTACACCTGAGATTCCAACCAGTCTGTCTGGATTAACAAAGCCAAAGAATTCCTTCCACATTGGAGCGAGATAGGTGAGGTGCTTAGACTGACCAAGATATTCCTGGGTAATCTGAAGTTCTGCTATCTGTGGAGTCTGTTTGATGTTGTCGAAGATAGGAGCGTATGGCTCACGAGGCTGGAAGTCGAGCGGACCATTCTTTGACTGTAGGATTACGTTGTCGCGGAACTTGCCATCCATACCTTTGAATTCGCTGACAGCTTGCTTCACACGGTCTTCTCCCTTATGGTTAGCACCATATACAAAGCTTCGCCACATGATGATGCCTCCGTATGGTTTGACGGCATCGGCAAGCATGTTGGCTCCATCGGCATGTGTGCGGTGGTAGTCGCCAGGACCAGGCTGCCCTTCAGAATTGGCTTTTACGAGGAAACCGCCAAAGTCAGGGATGGTAGTATATATCTCTTTTGCCTTCTTCTTCCACCATTGCTGAACCTTCTTATCCAGTGGGTCGGCAGTCTTGGTGTAGCCTAAAGCCATAGGCGAAGCGAAGTTGATGCTGAGGTATACCCGGATGCCATAAGGACGCAGGATGTTGGCGATGATCTTCACCTTATTAATATATTCTGCAGTCATCATCTTTGGCGATGCGTTTACATTGTTCAGCACGCTGCCGTTGATGCCCAAAGAGGCGTTGGCATGGGCGTAGGTGATAAGACGGTCGTGCAGACTCTTACTGATGCTGCCGCCCTTACCGTTTTTGCCGAGTTTGATTTCTTCCCATTTGAAGATGCTCTTTCCGGCGTAGCCACGTTCGATGCTGCCATCGAGATTATCCCAATGGTTGAGAATGCGGAGACTCACTTTTGGTTTCTCGGTCTCATCGATAGCTTTGCTGAAGTTCTGCTGATTACCGCTACCAGTGTTGTAGGCATCGGTGTTCTGAAGTCGAATCAACTCGTAGGCACCATAGAGCAAACCGATAGGATTGCTGGCGGTGATAGTTGCTTCGTACTGGATGTTGTCGCCTTGCTGTGCAGGACGGGCGTAGATGTTATAGCCCTCGCCCAGGTTGAGACTCTTGTCTATCTTGAGCTCAACATTCTTGCCACGCCAGTTGTTTTCCAACTCCTGCTTGGCAATCTTGGCTGTTGCATCATCAGGCAACTGTGAGATGACTTGGCATGAGTTAGCATACTGCTTTCCGAGCCATAACTGTGAACCATCACTCTGTGCAGAAACATGGAGTGATGTAAGTACCGTAAATAATAAAATGAGATATTTCTTCATATCTTTGCAGATCGTTAGTTTGTATTATTATTGTTTCTGCTGCAAAGATACGAAAAAATACCTTATTCTCTTCTATTTGTTGTTTATTTCTCATTTCTCTTTGTTTCAGCATACTCGCTAGGCGACATGCCATAGTGTTTTTTGAACACGGTAGAGAAGTGAGTCTGGTTGTTGAAACCTACAGAGTAGGCTACCTGCGTGATATTAATCTGCCCCTCTTCGATGAGTCGTGCCGCCTGTTCCAGTCGGAGGTTACGTATAAATTCTCCGGCAGAAACACCAGCAATCTCCTTCAGCTTACGGTGGAGCTGTGCACGGCTGATACCTACCTCCTCGGTAAGTTTCTCTACATTGAGGTCGGGATCGGCAAGGTGGGCGTTGATATATTTCATCACGCGTTCCATCAGGGCATCGTTATTGCCTTTTACCTGAATCTGCTCAATCTTCGCCTTCTGGCCCTGTGCTCCGCTGTATTTGCCGCGGATGCGTCGCACATTATCCACCAGGTTGTCGATAAGGATATGCAGCTCTTCCATGTCGAAAGGCTTTGCCAGGAAAGCATCGGCTCCTCTGCGAAGTCCCTCCAACCGGTGTTCCACCTCGCTCTTCGAGGTGAGCAGGATGACAGGAATATCGCTGATGTTGCTGTTGCTCTTGATGTTCTTGAGCATGGTGATTCCATCCATCTCCGGCATCATCACATCGCTTATCACGAGGTCGTACTTGCCGGTGAGCAGCATCTTCAAACCCTCCTTGCCGTTGCAGGCACGCTCAAAGCGGTACCAGTCGCTCAGTTCTGTCTTGATGTATTGGGCAATCTCGCTGTCATCGTCAACTATCAGGATATTGAAGTTGCGGTTGGCCTGTACTTTCTTTTTGGTAATCTCCTGCTCCTTCTTGTCTTCTTCTTCCAGTATCTCGCCTGGCTGCAGATGGCTGTTGCCCAGCGGAATGCTTACTTCGAAGCAGGAACCCTTGATGCCGTCGGTACGGTTGTAGGCCTTGATCTTGCCTCCGTGCATTTCTACAAACGCCTTACAGAGGTTGAGCCCGATACCGGTTCCTTCGATATGGAGTCCGCTGCTGTTGTTCCCCTGGTAGAAACGTTCGAAGAGGCGGTCAGTCTTTTCTTCCTTCAGTCCGATGCCTGTATCTTCTACCCTAATGATGGCATTCTTTTCGTCTTTACCTATGATAACAGTAATCTCGCCGCCATCAAAGGTATACTTCATGGCATTGGAGAGCAGGTTGGAGATAACCTTGTCAAAGTTGATGCGGTCTATCCAAACCTTCAGCTTGCCTTTATCGCTGCTGAGGCTTTCGTCTTCTTTGAGCTCAAGGGTGATGTTGCGCTCCTGTGCATTGAAGCGGTAGAGCGATACGATGCCATGCAGGAAATCCTTGAGCGGAGTCTCCTGGCAATGGAGATGCATCTGGTTCTTGTCTATCTTTCGCTCGTCAAGTATCTGGTTTACCAGAAGCAGGAGGCGCTGGGCATTGCGGTCGATGGTATCGATATTCTGTTTGCTTTCGGCATCTGTTAATCTTGTTTTCAGCTTGTTGAGCGGTCCCATGATTAATGTCAGCGGCGAGCGGATATCGTGGGTGGCATTGATAAGGAACTGCATCTTGGTCTCTTCCAAGTCTGCCTTGCGGCGGCGCTCGTATGTATAGATGACATACAGGATGACGCTTGCTATGATCAGGATATAGAGGAAATATGCCTCGGGTGATGCATACCAAGGGTCGCATACCTTGATGTTGATGATGGTAGGATTCTTGGAATATCTGCCATTGCTGGTAGCTCTTACTTCCAGCGTATAGTCGCCCGGTTTCAACTTGTTGAATGCTACGGCATTGGCACCTTCATTGGTGCTATTCCATTTGCCGTCGTTGATGCGGTATTGGAAACTTATATTATCGGTGTTCCTGTAATTGAGCAGCGAGAACTCCAGAGTGAATGAATTCTGGGAGTAAGGAATGCTGAAGTCTTTAGCCATACAGTTGATTGGCTTTCCGTCGATGATGAAGTTGGTGAGATGTACATCTCCCAGTTCCATCTTCTTGGCTCTGACAACGTCAGGATAGAAGGTTGTGATACCATCACTGGTTCCGAAGGCGATAAGATCGCTGGCGGTATGCATGGAAGAGCCCAGCACGTACTCACGGGTAGTAAGTCCGTTGCCGTTGATGTGCCCGATAAACTGTCTGTTCTTCTGTTCGTACTGCCAGATGCCCATGGTTGTACTTACCCACAAGTCACCCTTCTGGTCTTTGATGATGCTGCAGACCTGCTTGCCTTTCAACGCTTCCGCATGAGGGAAGTCTGAAATCTTATTGCTCTTTCTATCAAACAGATAGAGTCCTTCTTCGGTACCGATGATAATATCGCCGTTCTTTCCTTCGCAGATACCATTTGCCTGTCTGTCTTTCAGAATAATGTGCCATCCGAAATCCTTGAAACTGAGCGTTTTGGTATTGAGACAGGAAACTCCATTAGAGGTTCCTATCCATAAATGGCCTGTATGATCGAGCGCCATGCTTCGCACCCAGTCGTTGCAGAGAAATCCTTTATCGCCTCTTTGCTGCATATTCAGAACGGTAACCTTGCCGCTTTCCACATTATATATATATAGGCCTTTGCTGTATACAGAAATGTAGAGGTTGCCCTGTGCATCGTCGGTCATACAGTAGATGCCGGCGCTGGTAAAGGTGAGTTTCTGCTGGTATGTACCTGTATGAGGGTTGTAGCTGTAGAGTGCGCTGCCATTGCTGATCCAATAATCGCCACGTCGATCTTTATAGATGATGCAGGTACCGGCAGGTGACTGGGGATGGGCGATAATCTTGCCTGAAGCATCAAAACAGAACACACCACTGTTCTGTACCGTACACCATGTTTCACCATTTTCGCCTTGTGCAATAGATGAAACACTGCTGCCGATGATGTAGTTCTGTGCAGAGAAACTCCAGCTGTTGAAAGCCTGCTGGCGCTGGTTAATCAGGTACAGACCTTTCTTGTAACAGCCTATCCAGAGATTGTTGTCCTTATCTTCGATGATATCGTTGACGAAGGCGGTAGCCAGATTGAAACTGCTGTTGCTGTTCTCCAACTGTTCTACCCTGTTGCTTCCCTTTCTGATCATGAGAACACCATGTTCAGAGGTGCTGATATAAAGGTTGCCTTCGTGGTCGAAGGTAGCATTGTTGATAGTTACATTATTCTGATAACCGCCAAAGTCGTAGCCGGCATCAGCGATGCGGCCTGTCCGGTAATCATAATAGACGATGCCATACATGCAGACGATGAGCATGGCCTGCGGACGATGTTGGATGAAAGCCACAGGTGCTCCGCATGGCGATTTGAAGTCTTTGCGCAGCACCTTGCCTTGTTTCTTGATGAAACGGGTGAAGATTGAAAGGTGGCTACTCTGCCAGAGATAATGATGCTTATCTTCGTAGATATGGGTAAAGAATACAACAGAATCGCGCTCAGCGTATTGCCTTTCCTGTCTGATAGCGAAAAGATGATCGGTTCCTTTCCGGGTATTTCTGTCTTTTACAGAATAGAGACCATATCCTGCAGTACCCAGCAGGATATCGCCATTGTGACTTTCTACCATAGAATAGATACGTGGCTTTCTGCCATCAGGAAACTGGAGACGGGCGAAATCGTTCGTCTCATAATTATAGCGCATCAGTCCCTTGGCACAACCTATCCACAGGTTACCTTTCTTATCTACCAGCAGGTCGGAGATAATGTTGTCAGTAATGGAGGTTGTGTCTTCTTCGTTGTGCAGATAGTTGGTAAAGCGGTAGCCGTCAAACTTGCTGAGTCCGTATTCGGTTCCCACCCAGATATATCCGTATTTATCCTGCACAATGCAGTTGATAAGCGAACTTGACAGTTTGCCCGATGTGAAGAGTTCGCCACTGTCAGCCCATACTATGAGCGAGATGGTGATAGCGAAGAGTGCCGTTAGGCAATGTCTGATATGCTTCATATTTTCTGTCCGTTTTCTTGTTTAAAATAGGTTGTTACGGCTGCAAAAGTAACAAAAAACAATGAAAGAAACAAATTCTAATGCAACAAAATGTTTCATTTCTTTTTGTTTCTTTATCTTTTTGTGCCCTTTTTGCAGGTATGAAACAAATAGAAAAGTAATGGTAACTATTAAATACCTGTTATTTCATCACTTATTAGTAAATTTGCATCGTCAACAACAATAGAAACATTAAAGGCATCATAATAACAATGAATAGACAAGCAATCAAAATATTATCGCTGGCGCTCGTATTGGCTACGTCAAGTTCAGTAGCTTTTGCCCAAAAGGTATGGAAAGGATCTTGGGCTACTGCAGTGGAATGGACTGGTAAAGGAGATATGCCTAAGGAAAGCTTGAGCAACCGTTCTTGTCGACAGGTGGTTCATGTATCTTTTGGCGGAGAGGAACTCAGAGTGAAACTCAGCAACGAGCAGAGCAAGGAGCCGGTAGAAATCAAATCGGTGTATATTGCAGATACTGATAAGAACAGCAACTGGTTTGTGAATGGTAAGACCGTGAAGTATCTCAAGTTTAATGGCAAGAAGAATGTAACCATTGCTCCTGGCAAGGCTATCTTCTCAGATGATTTGAAATATGCCTTGAAGAGTGGACAGCGTCTCACGATTACCATCGACTATGGCAAGCAGACTCCAGTGAATGCAACATCCCATCGTGGTTCACGTACCACATCTTATATAGTAAACGGTTTGCATCGTACTCCTAAACCGATGGATAAGAGTTTTGATGATGGCGAGGAGGTGGATCACTGGTACAATCTTTCTGCCATTGATGTGAAGACCGATAAGGCTACCCCTGTGGTAGCTATCCTCGGAAACTCTATTACCGATGGCCGTGGAAGTACTACTAACCACCAGAACCGCTGGACCGATTTCCTCTCGGATGCCCTGAATGCAGAGAAGCCATACGGCGTATTGAATCTCGGTATCGGTGGCAACTGTGTGGTGCAAGGTGGATTGAGCGAACCAGCCATGAAACGTTTTGACCGTGATATCCTGGGACAGACAGGTGTAGATAAACTCATCATCTTCGAGGGAACCAACGATATCGGTTGCTGCGGCGGAAATTATGAGCATGTAACAGATACCCTGATTGCCTGCTACAAGGTGCTGATAGCGAAAGCCAAGGCAAAAGGCATCAAGGTATATGGCGGAACCATCACCCCAACCAAGGGCAACGGATGGTATTCTTTCTGGCACGAGGCGATGCGACAGACTGTGAATGAATGGATCAGAACGAGCGGTGCCTTCGACGAGGTCATCGATTTCGATGAGCTGACCCGCGATCCGAAAGACCCTCAGCGTCTGAAGGCTGAGTATTCTGACGACTGGCTGCATCTCAATCCGAAGGGATATGAGGCAATGGGCAAGTTTGCCGCAGAGAAATTGAAGTAAATATATTATATGCATCTTTTATGTTATATATATAATAAGGTGTAAACTTAATGACAGAATAAAATATGGAACAGACATCTGTAACACAGGAATCTAAGGGATTCTACAAACTGAATTGGCTACAACGCATCGGATTCGGATCTGGAGACTTGGCGCAAAACCTCATCTACCAGACCATCTGCATGTATCTGTTGTTCTTCTACACCGACATCTATGGACTTAATCCTGGTGTTGCTGCCACCATGTTCTTGGTGGTTCGCTTGGTCGATGTACTCTGGGACCCGTTGGTAGGGACTTATGTAGATAAGCATAATCCACGTTGGGGTAAGTATCGCTCTTATCTCGTTCTGGCGGGTTTGCCACTCACTGTACTTGCCATCCTCTGTTTTTGGAATGGTATGGAAGGACAGACAGAAACCATCAAACTTATCTATGCCTATGTAACATACGTAGGCTTGTCTATGCTCTATACATTGATTAATGTGCCTTACGGAGCCTTGAACTCTTCGCTGACTCGCGATACTGACGAGATAACCATTCTCACCTCTGTACGTATGTTTATGGCAAATGTGGGTGGACTCTGTGTATCGGCAGGTGTTCCAATCCTGGTAGCGATGCTCGCTGCAGCCAAGGATCTCCCTATCGAGATGGCACTCTTCATGGGTTTGGGCTCTTTGCCATCTTTCATCTTTATGCCACTGGTTCCTGCCATCAAGAAAAAGGTGGGCAAGAAGAATATGTTCTATATCTTCCTTACTGTGGCTATCGTGGGTATGGCGATGCTTTATATCATCAGCAAGATGGGACCTGTAAAGGATCATATCACGCTGGTTTATATCGCTCAGTTCATCAAATCAACAGGCGTAATCGTAGCTACAGGATATATGTGGGCTCTGATTCCGGAGGTTATCTCTTTTGCAGAATATACCAGCGGCAAGCGTATTGCCGGCATCGTCAATGCCCTGACCGGTATCTTCTATAAGGCAGGTATGGCTCTGGGTGGTGTTATTCCTGGTGCAGTTCTTGCATGGACCGGTTATCAGGCAGCAGCTGCTCAGGAGAGCAACTCTCTTCCTACTGACAGTAATGCTTGGTTTGTTGCCATGCTGATTTTTGCCCTGGTAGGTTTCGCCCTTCTGGTATTCTGCTTTACCCAAACCAAGGAACGTGTGGTAATGGATGAGAAGGAAACCAAGAATGTAAAGGTGAGCGACCTGTGGACAGAATTCTTCCACAACCGTCCTCTCCGTATCGTGGCGCTCTTCTTCATTACAGCCTTCGCCATGATGTCGGTAGGTAATGCTGCCGGTGCTTACTTCATGAACGATTTGGAGCAGCAGAGTGCGCTGGCACAGGAGGGTATCCGCTGGCTGGTATGTGTGATTCCTGCTATCTTGCTGGGCTTGGCGATGTTCATCATCTCTAAATATGAGTTGACCGATGAGGTTATCGACGACATCAACAAGAAGATTGAGGCCCGACACAAGGAAGAAAACTAGAGACTATAATTATTAACGAGAAAAATAGATATAAGATATGAAAAAGATCACAACTCTGGCACTGGGGCTGATGCTTGCTTCAACAGCTTTCGCTCAAAAAGCGAACTCAGCAGCTCAAATCCCAACATTCCAGGAAACTATGGGTAAGTACTTCCTGGTAGGTGCTGCCGTTAATACCGATTTGCCTAATGGACAAGACCATGCAGGTGAGGAAGTAGTGAAGAAACAGTTTAACCAGGTAGTTGCCGAGAACTGTATGAAGGGTGAGAAGAATCATCCGGAGGTGAATCGCTTTGATTTCACTGATGGCGATAAACTCGCTGACTGGGCAGAGAAGAACGGCAAGACCTTGATAGGTCATTGTCTGGTTTGGCATTCTCAGCCACCTAAGTGGATGTTTACCGATGATAAGGGTAATCTGGTAAGCCGTGAAGTGCTTATCGGCAGAATGTATAACCATATTATGAATGTGGTTACTCATTATAAAGGTAGAGTAAAGGGTTGGGACGTTGTGAACGAGGCATTCGAGGATGATGGCTCTTACCGCAAGTCTCTATATTATAAGATTATCGGTCCGGAGTTCATCGAACTGGCTTTCCGCTTTGCGCATGAGGCTGATCCAAACGTAGAACTCTACTACAATGATTATTCTACTTCGAAGCCAGCCAAGCGAGAGGCTATCTGCAAACTGGTTCGCGATTTGAAGGCTAAGGGTCTCCGTATTGATGCAGTAGGTATGCAGAGCCACAATGGTTTTGATTATCCTGATTATGCTGAGTATGAGAAGAGCATCGAGGCTTTTGCTGGTGAAGGCGTGAAGGTGATGCTGACTGAGCTGGATATGAACATGCTTCCTAATCCGCAAGGATTCGGCGGAGCGGAAATCAGCCAGAAGTTTGAACTTCAGAAAAAGTACAATCCATACGTGAAGGGACTTGACAAGAAGGCGCAGAAACTCTTCAACCAGCGTTATCTCGATCTCTTTAAGATTGTAGAGCGTCACAAGGATGTCATCAGTCGTGTTACCTTCTGGGGTGTCAACGATGGTCACTCTTGGTTGAATGGCTGGCCTATCCCTGGCAGAACCAACTATCCACTGCTCATCGACCGCAACAACGAGGTGAAGCCAGTGGTGAAGGAAATCGTAAATCTCTTTAAGTAAAATCTCTTTAGATAATATTGTACATCTCTTAAAATAATAAACAACAATGAAAGCAAGATATTTGTTCCCAAAGGATTATATGGCAGATCCATCTGCCAATGTGTTTAACGGTCGCCTGTATGTTTACCCATCTCATGACTGGGATAGCGGCGAAAGTTTCGACGATGATGGCGGTCACTTCCAGATGAAAGACTATCATGTTCTCTCTATGGACGATGTGATGGAAGGTGAGGTAACCGATCATGGTGTGATTCTCGACGTGAAGGATGTGCCATGGGCTGAGAAGCAGATGTGGGACAACGATGTAGTAGAGAAGGATGGCAAGTACTATCTCATCTTCTCTGCCAAGGATTATAATGGCGTGTTCCATCTCGGTGTGGCTGTGGCTGATAAGCCTGAAGGTCCTTTCGTTCCGAATGCCGACCCAATCCGCAAGTCATACAGCATCGACCCTTGTGTGTTCAAGGATGATGATGGCAAGATTTACTGCTACTTCGGTGGTATCTGGGGCGGTCAGCTTCAGTGGTACAAGGACAACAAGGCACTGAAGGATGAGCATCTCCCTGAAGGCAAGGAGAACCCATTGCCATCTCGTGTAGCCATGATGACGGATGATGTGCAGCAGTTTGCTGAAATGCCAAAGCCTGTTGTCATCGTTGACGAAAAGGGTAATGTATTGCCAGCTGATGATCCACATCGCTTCTTCGAGGCCAGCTGGATGCATAAGTATAAGGGCAAGTATTACTTCAGCTACTCTACCGGTGATACTCATTATCTCTGCTATGCTGTAGGTGATAATCCTTATGGTCCATTCACTTACAAGGGCGTCATCCTGGAACCTGTAGTAGGTTGGACAACCCATCACAGTATCTGTGAGTACAAGGGACAGTGGTATCTGTTCCATCACGACTGTGTGCCATCAAATGATACAACCTGGCTTCGCAGCGTAAAGGTGGCTCCTCTCTTCTATGATGAGGATGATAACATCTTGCCGGTTCAGCCTGAATAAGAGTATTATAAGTTTTAGTTGACTTTTAGGTTTATAATAGTTTTGATGAATAGTTGATATATAAGTTAATGTTAGTTTGGATGAAACGGCATCTTCGTGAGGAGATGCCGTTTTTGCGTATGTTCCTATTCTTTCCTTTCTTCTCTTTCTGTTTTCTCTTACTTTTCATCTAATGTTATTTTTAAGTTATTTCTATCATTTTGTAGGAGATTTCGGATATTTTTATTTACCTTTGTGCCCGTAAACCATAAAAAGAATAATTTATGTTGAGATTACTTTTAAGGCTTTGGTGGTTGCAGCAGCGCCGTAACTTCCACAAGCGAGATGCCTTCGTGGCGTGCTACATCATCTTCCTGTATGTGGTGATGGGTGTGAGCTTCTTTCTCAGCTTCACCGAGAATGGGGGAGAACTTGGGGGCGAAGACATGCCTGCCCTGTTGGGAGCCGGTATCGTTGTCGGTATGCTGATTCCAGACATCATCATGAAGATGGTGATGAAGCGGGATATTACGGCAATGGATGATTATGTGAAGTCGCGCCCTGTGCCGGAGAAAATCTGGAACAAGTTCCTGCTCACCACCAATCTCGTGAGCTTCTGGAACTATGTGCTTCCGGTGCTTATGCTTCCGGTATTTATCTATTTCCTGCCTGTAGGTCAGGTTATTGCCAGCTTCTTTCTGTTTCTGGCATTTTCTTATATTGACGGCATCTACATCACTTGCTACCGCAAGGCAACAGAGTGGATTCTGAAATGGCCTTTGATACTGGGATGGATGGGAATGTTTGCCGTGCTGATAGGGTATATGTTTGTGGCTTCCTTCTTCCCGGTATGGATGGGATGGGTGGGTATTTTCTTCCTTGCCGGAGCGGTATTCGCCGGACTTACCATCTATCTCTATCACGAAAAGATTTATAACGAGCAGAAGCAGAAGGTTTCCAAGTTCCGTGGTTTCAGCCATATCAACCTCTTCAGTCTGCAATATATCGGCACATTGAGAGCAAAGCGTGTCCGTACGATGGTGATTATGATTACTGCCATCTTCCTTTTCGATGCCTATCTCTTTGCCTTGCTTCCAGCAGAAGCGGGACAGGAAATAGGGGACAAGGTGGCTATGACTACCCTCTATGTGGCAGGTGCCATCCTGCTGCCATCGGTGGTGTTGTCGCAATGGACCTTTGGCATTGAGGCAAACTTTTTCCATGGTTTGATGACCAAGCCTGTCAAGGTAAAACAGATGTTGCAGAATTGCTACTATTATTATATGGTGGTGAGTGCTGTCGCTTTGTTGCTTACCCTTCCGTTCCTTTTCTTGCAGGTCGGAATCGGAATCCAGGTGCTTATCAGCGGTTTCTGTCTGGCGGTGTTCATCAATCTCTTTAATCTGCCTACAGCACTCTTCTCTTCCCGTCTGGAGATATTCCAGACTTCCATGTTCAGCATGCAGGGAGCGAATCTGAAGATCAATCTTTATGCCATTGCCTTTCTCTTCCCGCTGGCAGGTGTCTGTGCCATCTATCATTTCTTCGGTGAGACGGCATGGTTTATCACCTGCGTAGCGCTGGCAGTCATCAGCATCGCCATCCATAAATGGTTCATCGCCAAGATAGCTGCCATCTTCGAGAAGAACAAGTATAAGCGCATGGAGAAGTTCATGGAAAGCTAGGAGAATTAAGTGAAGAGTGAAGAACGAAGAGTGAAGAATTCAATAGCTTTACTAATCATAAAGTTCAATGCTCAAAGCTCAAAGTTCAAGGTAATCATAAAGTTCAATGTTCAAAATTCAAAGTTCAAAGTAATATGATTAAGATTCAGAATCTCAAGAAGATATATAATGGCAATACCGTACTCGATATTGATAATCTGGGTGTTGCAAAGGGCGAGCTGATAGGACTCGTAGGTAATAATGGTGCGGGCAAGACCACCTTGCTCCGTCTGATTCTCGACCTGATTCAGGCTGATGACGGTTTCGTGGAAAGCAATGGACAGAAGGTGAACGAGGGTGAGACCTGGAAGGAATATACCGGCAGTTACATCGACGGCAGATTCCTCATCGACTTCCTCACTCCTGAGGAATACTTCGATTTCATCGCTGATGTTTATCACATTGACGATGAAACCCTGCAGGAGCGATTGGCGCAGTTTGAGGGCTTTATGCACGATGAAATCATGGGAACCAAGAAGTATCTCCGCGATTTTTCTCAGGGCAACCGCCAGAAGATTGGTATCATCGGAGCGATGATCATCAATCCGAAGGTTCTTCTCCTGGATGAGCCTTTCAACTATCTTGATCCTTCTTCTCAGATGACTATCGCCCACATGATTCAGCGTATCTGCAAGGAGCAGGGCACCACGGTCATCATCTCAAGCCACAACCTCAACTTCGTTGCCGACATCTCCTCCCGCATCCTCCTGCTGGAGAAAGGCAAGCTGGTGAAGGATCTTCCGAATGCCGATGGCGCTGCCATCGCCGAACTCAACGAGTACTTCGGTATTCAGGCGGAATAAACTTTTTCCGTTAATATTATACAAATTCCATGATATGATTTGTATAATTATCGTTAAATGCTTACCTTTGCACTCAAACGAAGAAAAAAAGAATCAATGAGCAAAGGAAAATTAGCTAAGTTTGCGGATATGGAGCGTTTCGAGAACGTGTTCCAGTATCCATATAGTGTTGTAGATGACGTGCCTTTCGATATGAAGGGCAAGTGGCGTGAGATGTATTTCCACAATGATAACCCTATCGTGCTGGAGTTGGGATGCGGCAAGGGTGAATATACCGTGGAACTTGCCAAGCTCTATCCAGAGATGAACTTCATCGGTGTGGATATCAAGGGCGCACGAATGTGGACCGGTGCCAAGAAGGCGATAGAGGAAGGACAGAAGAACGTGGCTTTCCTCCGTACCAACATCGAGATTATCGACCGCTTCTTTGCAGAGGATGAGGTGCAGGAAATCTGGCTCACCTTCTCTGACCCTCAGATGAAGAATCCTCGCAAGCGTCTTACATCTACTTACTTCATGAACCGTTATCGCCACTTCCTCGTGGATGGCGGTATCATCCATCTGAAGACGGACTCCAACTTCCTCTTCACCTATACCACTTATATGGTGGATGGCAACCATCTGCCTGTGCTCTTCCGCACCGAGGACCTCTATCATCAGGAGGGTATCGATGAGGAAACCCGTAAGATTCTCTCTATCCAGACCTATTATGAGAGTATGTGGATAGAGCGTGGCTTGAACATCAAGTATCAGAAGTTCGCCTTGCCACGTGAGGGGGAGCTGGTGGAACCTGATATTGAGATTCCGCTGGATGATTATCGCAGTTATCGCCGTGATAAGCGAAGCTCAAAGGATACAGCGAAGTAGATTTCTACAATGATTTGAATAAGCTTCCGCAATGCTTTGAATGCCTTTCCTCAAGCGTTATTGGCGTTTGAAGAATGCGTCATAAGTATCTGAAAGAAGTAACTGAAGTTGTTCGGAGATACAATAGAAGTTGTTGGAACTGTAAGTATCTCGAAGCGCACAACAGTTGATATGCGGTCGCACATCAGCTGTTGTGCGCTTGTCTTTCAGCTGTTGTGCATGCGTAGAACAGCTGTTGTGCGGCTTTTTAATGGCAATTCTATTGATTGTCTTTGTTAATCAAGTTGACGACTACTTTTACCATAACATCTTTTTCCTCAGTTCTGCTTTCTGCAATCATCAGAGTTAGGGCAACGAGTGTGTTGTCGGCAATTCTCTTATGTCCATTTTCTGCATACAGAATGCCATTCTTCTCCATAAACCAAAGAAAAAGCATGGCCGCAATTCTCTTGTTGCCATCGCTGAATGAATGGTTTTTTACGACAAGGTAGAGCAGCATGGCTGCTTTTTCTTCTACCGAAGCGTAGAGTTCTTCACCGCCGAAGGTTTGGTAAATCTGACCTATGCTGCTTTTGAATGAATCATCCTTCTCATTGGCAAACCATTTACTGCCTCCAAACTTTTCTTTCAAAGCATTGATGGCTTCCATTGCATTTTCGTAGGTGGCATGGAACGGCTCGGCTTGAGTCGTCTTGTCTATGAGTAATGTCTGATAATCATATTTGTCGAGAGTATCCAGGGCATAAACATAGTCGCTGATGACATTGAACAGTCCGTTATATTCGCCCTCGGATACTTGATCTTGCAATGTAATCGCACGTGACATCAAACGAACCACTTCTTTCAGTTCGTTGTAATTGTCTAGGCGTTTCTGGTTGATGGCATAACCCTTGATAATGTATTGCTTCAAGATAGAATTAGCCCATTGACGGAATCTGGTACCATTGATTGACTTTACACGATAGCCTACGGAGATAATGACGTCCAGGTTATAATATTCCGTTTCGACAACCTGTTCAAAGCCGTCGTGGCGACCATATTTCTTGGTATGTGCAAATTTTGCACATACCAAGGATTTGTCGAGTTCACCTTCTTTAAAACAGTTATTGACATGTCGTGAAATCACAGTTCTGTCACGGCCAAACAACTCTGCCATTTGGCTTTGTGTAAGCCAAACGGTATCATTCTCTAATTTTACATTCAGCTCTATGTTGCCCTCTGGAGAACGATAGATTTCGATGGAAGATTTTTTCTGCTCCATACCTTTCATTATTTAAATGTCCTTACTCTAGTACCCAATTTTTGGATAATTCGGCAAAGATACGATAATTGTTTGATTCCTACAAGGTTTTCGAGTATTTTTTCTTCTTTTTGATGAAATTTGCGAAAGATTGAAATGGAAGGAATGTTTTGTTTTTGATTACTTCCAGATTAAATATCAGGACTAGCCTTAGGTTAGGGATATGTATAGTATGTTATGATCTTACTATATCTTTTGTTAAATCCGGGAATAATCTTGTTGAATTCAAGAAAAAAAGGTGGAAATGCTTGGTGTTTCCACCTTATTTTATTATATTTGCAGCAAGTTTTTGAAGAAATGCAGTATTCTCAGGGACTGCATGGAACTGACGAAACGACTAAAAGAACAGAAAAGTAATAACTAACTAGATAAACGACAAAATGATGAACTACAAGAAATTGGCTCTTACCGTTGCGGCTGGAGCGATGGCAACTGCAATGATGGCGCAATCAGCACCAAAACTGAATGCCAATAACATCGAAGAAGTAATCAAGGCGATGACCTTGGAAGAGAAAGCCCAACTCTTAGTGGGCGGTGGTAACGATGGATTCGTGGGTAGTGGTGCTATGCTCGGACATCAGAAGAAGTTCGTGCCGGGTGCTGCGGGTACTACTGTAGCCATCCCTCGCCTCGGCATTCCTACTACCGTTCAGTGTGATGGTCCTGCCGGAGTTCATATCGATGCTCATCGCGAAGGTGACAGCCGTAGCTACTTTGCCACCGGTTTCCCTATCGGAACCTGTCTGGCTTCTACCTGGAACACCGACCTGGTGCGCAAGGTGGGTGAGGCTATCGGTAACGAAACCCTGGAGTATGGCTGTGATGTTGTGCTCGGACCGGGTATGAACCTGCATCGCAATCCGCTCTGTGGCCGTAACTTTGAGTATTATTCAGAAGACCCAATCGTAACAGGTCTTATCGGAACCGCCTTTGTACAGGGTGTACAGAGTCAGGGCGTGGGTGTAAGTGCCAAGCACTTTGCTGTAAACTCTCAGGAAACTGACCGTACCAAGGTGGATGAGCGATTGAGCCAGCGTGCTCTCCGTGAGCTGTATCTGAAGGGGTTCGAGATGATGGTTCGCAAGAGCAATCCTTGGACTATCATGTCTGCCTATAATAAGGTAAACGGTGTTTATGCCCAGGGCAACAAGGGGCTCTTGACCGATATTCTCCGCAACGATTGGGGATATAAGGGAATCGTGGAGACCGACTGGATTGGTAAGCGTGCCGACCTTCCTCTGGAACAGGAAGTTGAGGCTGGCAACGACTTGATGATGCCAGGTTATCCTGCACAGGTGCAGGATATTGTTGATGCAGTAAAGAATGGCAAGTTGGATATAAAGGATGTGGACCGCAATGTTCGCCGTATGCTCGAATATATCGTGAAGACTCCTCGATTCAAGGGATATAAATATAGTGGTGAGCCAGACTTGAAGGCTCATGCAGCCATCACCCGTCAGAGTTCTACCGAGGGTATGGTGCTCCTGAAGAATGATGCCGCTCTTCCTATCCAGGGCTTGAAGACCGTGGCGCTCTTCGGTGTCAATTCTTACGACTTCATGTCGGGTGGTCTTGGCAGTGGCGCCGTTAATGTAGGCTATTCTGTAGATATGGTTACCGGTTTGAAGAACATCGGTGTGGCTACTACTCCTCAGCTTACGGAAATCTATCAGAATTATGTGAAGTATGCCAAGGCTAAGTTGAAGGCAGACAAGAATCCGATGATGTGGTTCCTGGATCAGGGTCAGCCAAAACTCGATGAAATCGAGATTACTGAGCGTTGTGTAGCTGGCGAGGAGCCAAAGGCAGATGCTGCCATCATCACCATTGGCCGTCAGGCAGGTGAGGGAATGGATCGCCAGATCAATGGTGAGTTCAACCTCAGTCAGATAGAGCAGGATATGATTTTCCGTGTATCTGATGCTTTTCATGCCAAGGGTAAGAAGGTGATTGTCATCATCAACTCTGGTTCTGTGATGGAGACTGCCAGTTGGAGAGACCGTGTGGATGCTATTCTCGTAGCTTGGCAGCCAGGTATCGAGGGTGGTAACTCTGTTGCTGATATCCTGACCGGTAAGGTGAATCCATCGGGTAAGTTGACCATGACCTGGCCTATCGCTGCTACCGATCATCCTTCTACTGCCAACTTCGCCAAGGATTACGATATGTACACCTACAAGAATCTGCTGGATTGGAGCAAGGGTAACATCAAGGGTTACGATTATAGCAACCACGAGGAGGATATCTACGTAGGCTATCGCTACTTTGATACCTTCAAGAAAAATGTGGCTTATCCTTTCGGTTATGGTTTGAGCTACACTACCTTCGAGTTTGGCAAGCCATCTGTCAAGGCAAAAGGCAATAACATTGAGGTTAGCGTAACCATCAAGAATACCGGTAAGGTTGCCGGCAAGGAAGTTGCTGAGGTTTATGTCACCGCTCCAAAGGGTGCTTACGAGAAGCCAGCCAAGGAACTCAAGACCTTCGGCAAGACCAAGTTACTGAATCCAGGTGAGAGCCAGACTTTGAAGATGACACTCGAGATGCGAGACCTTGCCAGCTTCGATGAGGCTAACAGTCAGTGGAAGGTAGATGCAGGTAACTATCTCTTCAAGGTAGGTAGTGACGTAGAGAACATCAAGGGTACTGCTACATTGAAGGTGGCAGAATATACCGAGAAGACAAGCAATGCCTGCGCTCCTAAGGTTCAGTTGAACTATCTGAAGCAGAATAAATGATTCGTGGTTTGTGCAAAATGAAATAGATTAAACAGAAACGCCTCTATCCCAGAAAAAGAGATAGAGGCTTTTTTATTGTAATTCCGTTGTAAAGAATTGACCACACAGCGCACGCAGATAGTTCGCTTTTATTCTAGCATTGTTCGGTTACCTCTTCGTAGATTTCGCGGCATCTCTTTTCCTTCATTTTATTCTTTACGCCAACGGTAATCATATCCTCTACGGTCGGATGCCCAGTTCCATTTACAGATGTTGCGTGTTCACCATTATATCCCTCGGTGCAATGGGTGAGGTCGTAGGCTGGGGCTAAATGCCAGTGCCATTTGCCATCGCTCTCTTTCTGAACCAAGAAAGAGAAGTTCTTGCAGTGGTCGTCCTTGTTGTCCATTATATAATTAAAAACCATGCGGCGGAACATCTCTTCCACATCCTCCTGGCTCTGGGTAAGATAACCTGTAAGCGCCAAAAGGTTGAGATAATCGAGAATGGGGTTGGAAAGGGAAACGTTGAGCAAGGCTCCAGCTGTGGCTACGTGAATGCGTTCGCCTGTTGGAGAAATGTCGAAGCGACGGCAGGCAAAATACTTGTCGTTTACCAGTTTGAAGTCGGGTACTTGGATACCACATTGCTTGGCTATCTCATTATAATGATACTCTTGCTTTCCCATATCTTGTGGATCATAGGTATGGCGAAACTTGACCAACCAATGACCATCCTCGTTTGTAAAAATGGCTTTCGGGCGACAACCGCCACTATTACCGCTATTATATAATAATAATCCTGCGTCATTATCCTGTTGCTCCTTCAATACTTCCAAGGCTTTGGTTTGTAAAAGGTCAAAGTCCTCAATCTCGTGTCCGGTCTGGATAGAAGTTATAGGTTCGTAGGTCAATGCCCCCATACCTCCATTGCCCACGATGCTCAGTCGGTCAAGAGCAGATAGCTCAAAGTCGTTGATACCCTCTTTTAGCAAGGCTTTATGCAATAGGTATCTACTATATCCATCGGGAAGGCTGTCTTCGAAGATGCCAAAGTTCCCGTTGAAAGGGGTGGTTTTGGCAATGAAAAGACCGGGCTTCAGTGGCAATTCCAACGGAGATATACTAAAGCCAGATGCCAACCACTGATTGTCATACTCGAATGTGCATACTTTTCCATCGGCACTCAATGATAGTGTGCCGACTTTCTCCTGGTGATATTTCACGGCTAAAGATTCTATATGTTTCATTGTCTGTAAGCCTTTTTCTTGTTAGCGTTTCTTTTTATCTGTTGCAACTCCTCCATGGTGGAGTACTTGGGTTGCGAGAAGACGTTCTTGATTTCTGAGGTGTATTCCAAAGCTATGGCGATACCTATCAGATTTTTGAGGGAGATGAGGCCCTTTTGTTCGAATCTGGTGATGTTGCTGACGGCAACGCCTGACTTGTCTGCCACTTGCTCACGTGTCAGATTCTTCTCTATTCTTCGTTTTCTGAAGTCGTTTGCCATCTCCTTTGCAATCTCATCAGGATTGTCGTGGAGGTAGTTGTCTAATATTGCTAATATATTATTCGTTTCTTGCATAATCATTGGGATAATAACAAGATATTATCAGTTGCAAAGATACAAAAAATAATGTTATGTTCCAAATAAAAATGAACTAAAAAGTCAAAAACCCTTATAACCTTGTCTCTTATCCTTAAAAGCAAAGAACTCCCATCTCTTTTCTGAGATGGGAGTTCTTGTTTAAAAGGAATACTGGGCGGAAATCATCAGTTCGCGAGGGCGAAGATAATAGCTGTCGGTCGTTGTACTGATGCCGCTATAGATGGTTTCCATATAGTTCTTCTTGTTGAAAAGGTTTCGAAGCTCTGTTGAAAGGCGGAGCTTTTTCATTCTCCAAACTGCCGAGGCATCGCCAAGGAGGGTGTTAAGGTGGCTGCCCTCTTGCAATTCATTGTGATAATGTACGAGCGAGAAGGAGAGGTCCACATGGCTGATGGTAGCGGTGGCAGATACGCTTTGGCGCCAATTAAATAACGATGACTTCGCCATTTTCTGGCGTTTCGAGTTGTAAAAAGAGAATTCTCCCTCATAGCTAAAGGCACACCAGGACGGCGAGAAGTCGATGCTAGGCTTCACAGTATAGTTGTCTGCGGTGTAGCTGATGGCTTTGCCGCTGCTGTATTGCTCACCCTTGCTGTAGTTGTAACTGCCCTCCAGGCGGGTCTTCAGATGAAAGTCGTAGAAGCCCTTCGATATGTAGAGTGATGCTCCTAGATTGTTGCTCTTGCTGTCCTGCTTATATAATGAGGTATAGTATTTGCCATCCACGATGCGTAGGTCGGATGCCGTGTTCATCCAGTTTTTGCTGGCATTGACCGATGCGCTGAAGAAGATTTCCTTAATAGGGCGCTTGTAGTCGTAATTTAACTTGCCATAAAGAGAGCGAGTTATCGGAATGATGTCGCTCGAAGTGTACCAAGAGCGATAACTTTGACGATATTGCTTTATGGCGTAGTTGGTGGCATTGCCTGTTCCGGTACTGTATCCCGTGAAGATAGTCAACTCTCTACGGAAATCCAATTTCTTATATAAGTAAAGGTAGGGTGATATGGTAAGTAGAGTTTTCTGTGGATAGGTGAAGCGTTCCCAGATGAAATCGGGAGAGAACGACATACGGAACGTCTCGGTCTTGTATTGCCAGTAAGGGGTGAACTTCCCTGTGATGTTAAGAGTGTTTTTGCCGATTTCATCGTGACTGTTTTCGGTGAATCCGTTGTTTTTGCCGATTTCATCGCTTCTTTTCTGATATTTCGCATAGATGTTGTTGAGGTCGATACTCATTTTATATTCCTGTGTCCAGTGGAAGCGATTCCTCATCCACTGTAAGGCGTGGGCAGTATGCCAAAGGTTGGTGCGGATGCGATTGCGCTCGTCGTTAATGTAGAGGTCTGCCACACCATGGTGATAGTCGGCAGTGCTACGCCAGGAGAGTTGACTTTTCTTGAAGACGAAGAGGCGGTAGATACTTGCCGAGAGGTCGAGCTTTGGAATGCGGACACGTTGGGTAAGCGTATCGTTGATGTTTGACAAACCGTCGCTTTGTGCTGTGCTGAGGCTGATGCTCTCGTTGCCATAATGCTCAGCCTTGTTTACCTTGTTCTCCCATTGCAGATTGAAGGCATCGCTGATCATCGTCTTGTGGTTGTGCTCCGTGGTAACTGTGGGAGCTTCGCCGCCGAGGTCGTAGATACTCATGTTCTCTCGCTCTTGTCGGGTTACCGTACGAAGATAGTTGGCTTCTATGCGAGTCTCTGCATCGGCCTTGTTCTTCTTGATATGGTTGATGGAATATTTTTGCGAGGTGTTGAAGCGCAGGCGTTCTTCGTCGATAGGAGTGTCAAGCGATGGTACTGATATCCATGATGGAAGGGAGGCAGGAGCCAGACGATTGCTGTAAGATGCAAGTTGGTTAAGTGCATAGCCGAGATTTTTACCTGTTCTGTCGTATTCTGCATCATACATCATCTGTTTCTTCTTGCCAATTTGCATGATATTGATGCTTCCGCCTACGTGGGATGGATGCCCTGCGAGCACGTAAGGCTTGAGAGTAGGCATCAGTTTGTCGCGGGCACTATCCTTCAGGGCGATGTTCATCGCTACATTATCCGTAAAGGTCTTGCTTTGGAGCGCCTTGATAGGCTGGTCATGCTCGATGACTTCGGCCTTTTTCACATCTTTTGCCTTGATGTTCTCCTCTAGTTGGTTATATTTGCCACCGGTCAGGTCGAGACCTTCCACGGTGAATCGGTTGATGGGCTTACCATTGTAGTTGATACGGCCATTCTTCTCTATATCCACGCCTGGCAGCTTTTTCAGTACATCTTTCAGTGAGTTATCTCGTTCGTTGGCAAAGCGTGTGAGGTCGAAAGATATGGTATCCCGCCCTGTGATGCGAGAGCCTTTTACTTGTACTTCCTTCAAGACAAAAGCTGTTGAAGCCATACTGATGATGGTTTCTTTTCCCGATGAAACCGCCGTTTTTTGCTTTTTATAGCCCATATAGGTAGCTTGTAGCATATCGCTGGCTTGCTTTTGTGCTATGGGAATCAGGAAAGTTCCGTCTTCCTTGCTGCGTGTAAACTTCAAGGGCTTTCCATTGCGCAGCAGAGTAACTGATACGTTGGCCAGGCGGTTGTGTGTAAGTGAATCTTCCACATAACCGCTAATCTTCTCTTGGGCAAACGCATGGCACGCCACGAACAGAATAGTGAAAAGAACTATTATTTTCTTCATCTTTTTTCTCTCTTTTCTATTTTACCTTTGACACTTATCTTGCTGATGTCTTTAAGACGCTTGTCTGGCAAAAAAGTAAACTGCTAATTATCTTTCAATCGGATTGTATGGCTCAGCACGCTTGGAATGCTTCAGGATATTTCCTTTTTCATCCTTGATCTTTACAATTGCAGCATACTTGGCATCTTGAAGCAGATAGCCGATAGGGTCAGCATAGTATTTCTTGTAAATGGAGGTCAATGATTTGCGGTCGATAGGCTCGAAAGTCTTACCTTTATAATAGATAGGTATGGAGCCTTTGCCTGTTGTGAGTCCTACAGCTGTAAATCCATAATCGTTCTCGGAGTCGTGAGCTTTGAGAATCAATCCCGGCAGTCCGCTCAGCTTCCAGGGACCATTGTCAATAGGGATGTCTTCCGTGTACCATGCAATCCATGTTCTACCTTTAAACTTGGCAATAGCCTGGTGGCACTCGTAACCGCAGATGGAATCGATACTGTCTGTGAGTTGCCAGTCTATCGGTTCCATCGGTTCAATGCACAAATATCTGTCAGCAGCAAAGAAATCGAGATAGGCAGTCTTGCCCTGTTCTGGATAGTTCTTATATACTTTCCAATTAATCTGTCCGCCATTACCGGAGAAATTGACAGGTATTCCTTTTGCCATATTTGCGGAGATGATAGAGTCTCTTTGGAATATCGGATAACTGTAGAATGCGGAATACTTGTTGCCAATCTGCAAGAGCATTTTCTCTTCGATGCGGCCAATGAGGGTGTCGGTCTTGGTATATTTCTTTTCGTAAATATACTCGGCATCATATACTACCTGATACTTTACCTGATCAATGGAATCTCCCATGCCAATGCTTGATTCATCGAACAGGTTTACTGTTTGAGCTTGGAGCATGCAAGCATATAATGCAAGCCATGCTATTAATAATACCTTTTCCATAATCTTCGTCTATTATTCATTATTTTATCTGTTTCATTCGTTTTTGTGATGCAAAGGTACTGAGATCATCCGATGAAATCGATGATTTCTGTTACTGAGTTATTACTTTTGCATCTTTTCGTCTATTATTATTTTATTACTCTTGCCTTTGTTTACGGATTTTTCAGTAACTTTGCCGTCAAATTCAAAAGATCAGGAAAGTATGAACAGTAACAGTAAGCTGAAAATAGTATGGATGGTATGTGGAGTAGCAATTGTATTGTTGTTCTGCACGCAGGCTTATTGGCTCCATCTTCAATGTCAATATAGCTTAGACCAGCAGGTAGAGCAATTCAAGAAGGATTGTGATGAGGTGTTGGCGCAAGATTTGAAGAATAGAAAAAAGTTACAGGAAAATTCATCTACGAAAGGTAGAAGAGATACGGTTATGCTCAAGGTAGAATCTGAATATGATATGAAGAAGGGATGTAGCCGTACAACGCTTTCTTTTTGGAACAATCACCGCTTTCTTGTCCGTTTGAATGATCCTGATCTTACGGGTGATGATGCTTATCTCATCATTAGCAGATATCTGGCTTATATAGGTAAGCATCCCTCGTTGGCTTCTTATCAAAGATTACTGGATGATAAGGGATATGGGAAGATATCCTTTTTTCGTCATCTTGATTACAAGACCGTCTTCCTGAATGCAAAATATGATGTCGAAGGCAGATGGTCACGTGTGGTGACGGTGAAGTATCAGACGAACCCAATGTTTCGCCAAGGTATTTCTTTTCAGGTGCTCATTCCTGTTACTCGAACGTTCAAAGCCATGATGTGGCAATTGATAGGAAGCATCTTTCTCTTTTTCATATTGATAGGATGTCTGTATTATCTGGTTAAGACCATAGTCTTCCAGAAACGCATTGACGGCATTCGCCATGAGTTCCTGAAGAATATGATTTATGAGTTGAAGCAACCGAAAGAAGGCGACAAAGGTGAAGAATCTGCAGTTTTTATCGGTTCCATAGCTTTCTACTATGCGCAGAATGAACTGCAATGTGGTAATTCCAGAGTAGTCATCACATCTCGTCAAGCTGAAATTCTGAAGCTTCTTGCCGAGAACCAGAACCAGCTTGTAGAGCGGGATTTCATACTGAATGAAGTTTGGGGTGATGACTCATACTCCAATTCCCTTGCCCTGAACGTGCAGATTACCTATCTTCGCCGGGCATTGAACCTGGATGAAAAGGTAAGTATCGAAGCTGTCATCAAGAAGGGATATATCCTGCGAACCTGTTGATCTTGTTATCAACTCTCATCTTTTTAGAAAGGTGGGAGTTTTTTTATCTTAATTTATTTTGTCCTTCACCTATTTTGTTGTAACTTTGCAGGCAGAAATTCGAATTTAAATTATTTTATGTAATTATGGCAAAAAAAGCTCTTTTAATGATTCTCGACGGATGGGGAATCGGTAAGCATGATAAGGGTGATGTTATCTTCAAGACTCCAACTCCTTATCTCGATTATTTGACAGCAGTTTCAGCACATTCTACTCTCCAGACTTGTGGCGAGGACGTAGGTCTTCCTAACGGTCAGATGGGTAACTCAGAGGTAGGTCACCTCAACATCGGTGCAGGTCGTGTGGTATATCAGGACCTCGTTAAGATTAACAAGGCTTGCGAGAGCGGTGACATCTTGAAGAATCAGGAGATCATCAACGCTTACAGCTATGCTCAGAAGACAGGTAAGAAGCTCCACTTGATGGGCTTGACTTCTACCGGTGGTGTTCACTCTTCTTTGGATCACCTCTTCAAGTTGATTGAGATTGGTAAGGAATATGGTTTGAAGGAGACATACGTTCACTGCTTCATGGATGGCCGTGATACAGACCCTAAGAGCGGTAAGGGCTTCATCGAGGAGGTTCAGGCTTGCTGCGACAAGAATGGTGCACACATCGCAAGCATCGTAGGTCGTTTCTATGCTATGGACCGTGACAAGCGCTGGAACCGTGTGAAGGAAGCATACGACTTGCTCGTTGAGGGTAAGGGTAAGCAGGCTGACGATATGGTGAAGGCAATGCAGGAGAGCTATGATGAGGACGTAACTGACGAGTTCATCAAGCCAATCAATAACTCAAAGGTTGACGGTACTATCCAGGAGGGTGATGTTGTTATCTTCATCAACTACCGTAACGACCGTGCCAAGGAGTTGACACAGGTATTGACTCAGCAGGATATGCCAGAGGAAGGCATGCACCCCATCAAGGACTTGCAGTACTACTGCATGACTCCATACGATGCAAGCTTCCAGGGCGTTCACATCCTCTTCCCTAAGGAGAACGTAATGAATACCCTCGGTGAGTACTTGAGCGCACAGGGCAAGAAGCAGCTCCACACTGCAGAGACAGAGAAGTATGCTCACGTAACATTCTTCTTCAATGGTGGTCGTGAGACTCCATACGAGGGTGAGGACCGTATCCTGGTTCCTTCTCCAAAGGTGGCTACATACGACTTGAAGCCAGAGATGAGCGCTTACGAGGTTAAGGATAAGTTGGTGGGTGCTATCAACACTCAGGAGTACGACTTCATCGTTGTAAACTTCGCTAATGGTGATATGGTAGGTCACACAGGTATCTACAACGCTATCGCTAAGGCTGTTCACGCTGTTGACAACTGCGTAAAGGACGTTATCGAGGCTGCTAAGGCTAACGATTATGAGGCTATCATCATCGCTGACCACGGTAATGCAGACCACGCTATCAACGAGGATGGTACCCCTAACACCGCTCACTCTTTGAACCCAGTTCCATTCATCTACGTAACTGACAACAATTCAGCTACTGTAAAGGATGGTCGTTTGGCAGACGTAGCTCCTTCTATCCTCCATATCATGGGCTTGGAGAAGCCTGCAGATATGACAGGTGAGAACTTGATTTCTGACAACAAGTAAAAACGATTTTATATACCTCAAAAAAGTATCCTAAGATACTTGGCCAAGTATCTTAGGATACTTGCGTAAGTATCTTAGGATACTTTTGAATTTATATTAAGCATGAACGTAAAGATAGAAGAAAGTTGGAAACGGCATATAGGAGAAGAGTTCGACAAGCAGTATTTTGTTGACCTCACAAACTTCGTGAAAGAGGAATACCTGCGTACGCCCTGTTATCCTCCTGGCCGCTTGATTTTCAATGCCTTCAATCTCTGTCCTTTTGATGATGTGAAGGTAGTGATTATCGGACAGGATCCATACCATGAGCCGGGTCAGGCGATGGGACTGAGTTTCTCTGTGCCGGACGGAATCACTTTCCCACCATCATTGATTAATATATTCAAGGAGATTCAGATGGATCTCGGTACTCCGATGCCAGCCACGGGCGATTTAACCCGCTGGGCAAAGCAGGGAGTATTGTTGCTCAACGCCACGTTGACCGTTCGTGCCCATCAGGCAGCGAGTCATCAGCGCAAGGGCTGGGAGGAATTCACAGATGCTGCTATCAAGGCGCTCAGCAAGGACAAGGAGCATCTGGTGTTTATTCTTTGGGGCGGTTATGCCCGGAGCAAGGCGAAGCTCATCGATACAAGCAAGCATCTGATATTGGAAAGCGTTCATCCTTCGCCATTATCAGCCAACCGTGGCGGATGGTTTGGCAATCATCATTTCTCCCGCTGCAATGCGTATCTGCAGCAGAACGGAATTGCGCCTATCCAATGGTAGGTACACCGATTAATATATAGCTATCCACTCATGGGTAGCTATCATTATTTTTATTATACACTCAAAGAAATTTATTCATCTCAAAAACATTATGAAGAAAGACGAACTGCGTATTCTGCAGGTGGGCAACGTGTTGGTTTCACCTGATATTATCACCGAAAAATTCTGTTGCGACCTTGATGCCTGCAAGGGCGAGTGCTGCATCGAAGGCGATGCGGGAGCTCCTGTTACCCTGGATGAGATTATGGAGATTGAGAATGCGCTGGATGTAGTTTGGGATGATCTCTCGGCTTCTGCCCAGGCTATCATAGATAAGCAGGGCGTGGCTTATACCGATATTGAAGGCGATTTGGTGACGAGCATCGTGAATGGTAAGGATTGTGTGTTTACCTGCTACCAGGATTTGAAAGACCTGGGCGATGGACATACGATTCCGAATTGTTGTCTCTGTGCCTTGGAGCGTGCTTATCGCGAAGGAAAGTCGAAGTTCAAGAAGCCTATCTCCTGTGCCTTGTATCCTATCCGTGCCAAGGATTTCGGCAACGAGGTGTATGGCATCAACTATAACAAATGGCGTATATGCAAGGATGCCATCAAGAAAGGAGAGGAGTTGAATCTTCCGGTTTATAAGTTCCTGGAGGGTCCGTTGGTAGAGAAATTCAGCAAGGAATGGTATGATGAGCTTTGCGAAGTGGCAGAGCAAGTACTTGCCGAATTGGAAGACTAAATTCAGTTAGAGACTTTGGAAGATAATAGTTCCGAAGTCTTTTTTGTTTTATAAAAAAAGAGATTTCGAAACGCTGTTGAGCTTATTCCGAAATCTCTAATCCTTCTATATTTGTGATATTACTTCTTCTGAAGCCTTTATCCCATGTTATCACGAAATCTTTTTGATGCTCAGCATGGAAACGGTAATAGGCTTGCTCGTCCATTTCGCCACTGCATACATATTGGTTTCCGTTAATATGAAGTGTTGTTCCTTTGCTGGCATTGCGTATCGTGAGCCGGATGGTTCCACGGAACGGACGTCCGAAGTCTATACGGCATCCCTGATGATCAAATTCCTCCTGGTATGGTTCTAATACCATTTGAAGTTTGTTCTGGGTGAGGTATGGCAGCTGGTCAACAAAGATATAGTTTACCGTATCTTTGAAGGCGCCTGTCGGATGAACCCATCCTGAAGATTGGTATTCAGCCGATTTCCACTCAGTAGTGTATATTCTATTGTCAAAGTGTTCCTTTTCGTTGTAACTGCCGCCTTTCAGGGGCTTGCACCACCATGTTTCGTCTGCTTTATGATAAAAAGGAACAGAGTCTGTATACCAGCCATGAAGTTCCAGCGAGAGTTGTTTGCTCTTATTTCTTATTCTTCCTGGTGCATACCAGACCGCGATGATGTTTTCGCCCTTTTTCAGATATCTGGAGATATCTATGGTTTGCATCAGAAGGATGCTGTCTCTGGCTCCTTCGCTGAAAATGCTTGGCGTAGCATTTCTTTCGTTGATGTATAGGCGGGTATTTCCTCCACTTGCCATGTTTATCTCAGCCTTTAAAGGCTTTTGATCAAGATGATAGATTTTCCTGTATAATATCTCAGAAGAATCGTTGGGGAATGGATATGATACCCAATGGGTACCGAATTCCTGTGCATAGGAATTCAGCACCCAGAGAGTTGTAAAGATGAGAATTGTAAAATATCTCATAGATTATTATTTGTCTATTTTATGAGTTTTGTTTCGCCAGCCTTGAAATTTAATGCTTTCTGCTTACCATTATACTTGACGGTCAGGTTTCCGGCATTCTTGCTGGTGATGGAAGCTTTGCTGACCTTTCCTCCGTTCCATACGAGATTAATCTCGTAGTTTCCACGTGCTTTGATACCCTTAATTTCGCCTGCAGGCCATTCTTTAGGTAGAGCAGGAAGAAGATGCATAGTCTCGCCATCGCATTGCATCAGCATCTCGCATACACCTGCTGTGCCTCCGAAGTTGCCATCTATCTGGAAAGGTGGATGGGCATCAAAGAGGTTAGGGTAGGTGCCACCGCTGTGGTGTTTGCTGTCCTTGTAGACTTCAGGGCTTACGTAGGTGAGCAGCTTGCGGTATATCTGATAAGCTTTGTCGGCACGATGCAGACGAGCCCAGAGGTTGATTCTCCAGCCTGTACTCCAACCGGTGGAATTATCGCCCTTGATTTCCAGGGTCTTGGTTGCGGCAGCAGCAAGTTCCGGAGTCTTGTTTACCGAAATCTGATGGAATGGATAGAGTCCCAGCAGGTGTGACTGGTGGCGATGATGCCAATCCTGGTCTTCCCAATCGTGGTACCATTCCATCAGATTGCCTCGCTTACCGATGTGGTAAGGGCGCAGGCGATTGAGGGCTGATTGCAACTGCTGCTGGTAATCGTTGTCGATGCCCAGGGCTTTTGCTCCCTTGATGGTATTCTTGAAGAGCTCGCGGATGATGGCGAGGTCGGCGGTTCCGCCATAGAAACTGCTGCCACGGTAGCCCTTATCGGTAATGTAATCTGCCTCTGGCGATGTGCAAGGAGCAGTAATCAGCTCGTTTGGATTGTGTGGATTCGGGATGAGCCACGCAAGCAGGAAGTCGGAAGCCCCCTTCATCAGCGGATAGGCTGTATTGCGAAGATATTCGGTATCGCGGGTATAGTCATAGTGATCCCAAAGGGTTTCTACAAGCCAGGCTCCACCCATAGCCCAGTTGCTCCATTGCGGACTTTCGTTTCCGGTTCCTACAGGATTGGTCATTGCCCAGGCATCAGTGTTGTGTCCAGCGCACCATCCCTTATCGATACCATAGAAGTGCTGGGCATTGTGGCGACCTGTCACAGCCATACCCTCTACCAATCCGTCTACTGGGGCTACCAGTTCTGAGAGGTTCGCAACTTCTGCCGGCCAGTAATTTTCTTCCAGGTTGATGTTGATGGTATAGTTGCCGCGCCATGGCGAACGGAGGGCTGGTGCCCAGAGTCCCTGCAGGTTGGCAGGCACTCCCTTGGTTCTACTGCTGCTGATGAGCAGGTATCTGCCATACTGAAAATAGAGCTGTTCCAGATAAGGGTTGCTCTCGTGGTTGTCGCTGTAGGCGAGCAACTGTTTGTCGGTAGGGCGGGTGGCATCAAACTTGGCTCCTTTCAGGTTCAAACTTACTCTATCAAAGAGTTTCTTGTAGTTGGCGATGTGACGCTGTTTGAATTCTTCGTAAGTGAAGTTGGCAAGGTGCCAGGCTTCATCGGTTACGTTCTCGATGTATGGAGCTCCTTCCTTCACAGGATGCTTGTCGAATCCGTTGTAACTTGTTTCGTTTACGAGATAGATGATAGCCTCGCTCACATCCTTCAGATGGAGTACAGAATCGCTTGCCCACACTTTTCCGTCGGTGTTCTTCACCTGAAGCATGGCACAGTAATGCGTACTGTTGGCTTCATCGCCGAGAACATGTCCCGTCATGGTGAGCTGTCCTCTGGATGCTTTTACCTGATGGGGAATGAGGGAAGTGAGTGAGATGTCGCTGTTGATGGATCTCTTCTGGGAGGCACTCAGCTTGATGGCAATCATCTTGTCGGGATGAGAAGCAAAATACTCTTTGGTGTATTGGATGCCGTTGCGCCTGTAATGAACAGTAGCCAGGGAGTTGTCGAGGCTCAGTTCGCGGTAATAATCCGTAAACTCGCCCTGGTTGCAGTCTTTGATATAGATCATGCCCAGTGGCTGATAGAACTCCGAGTTATGACCTTGCACATAGTGTTGCAGGGAATCGGCGGTCTTGTAATCCTCCTTGAACAACGCCTCTCTGATTTTCGGAATCCACTTGTAGGCTTCGCCACCTTCGTTGGGATTCACAGGCACGCCCGTCCAAAGGGTGATGTCGTTGAGCTGGATAGAGTCATTATTGGCTCCACCATAAACCAGCGCACCCAGTTTGCCATTGCCTAATGGCAGTGACTCTTCGAAGGCGTATGCAGGTTTGTTGTACCACAACTTGTTGGGTTGCAACTCTTTACTTACTGTTGTTGCCTGGCAGTTCCACGTACTGGAGGCAGCTAACGCAATCGTAAAAAATATATGCTTCATAAAGATGGTATTGTTGGTTTTAAAATTCGATGCCCGGAAACGAAGTCGGAAGGTGATGCTCATTGGATGAGGCTATCCAAAAAAGGGGGAAGACTCTCGCTGAGTCTACCCCCAATATGTTCGTGTTAACTTTAAGCGTCGATATTGGCGTAAGTAGCATTCTGTTCGATGAACTCGCGGCGTGGTTCTACGTCATCACCCATCAACATAGAGAAAATCTCATCAGCCTGGGCTGCGTTCTCGATAGTAACCTGCTTGAGCAAGCGTGTAGATGGGTCCATAGTAGTTTCCCAAAGCTGCTCTGGGTTCATCTCACCCAAACCTTTGTATCGCTGGGTGTGGATATTCTTGTCTTCTACTCCATCTCCATACTTGTCGATGAATGCCTGGCGCTGCTGCTCTGTATAGCAATACTCGCTTACCTTGCTGCGATAAGTACACTTGTAGAGTGGTGGGGTAGCGATATACAGATGGCCTTCTTCAATAACCTTTGGCATGAAACGATAGAAGAGTGTCATAATCAATGTGTCGATGTGAGAACCATCGACGTCGGCATCGGTCATGATGATAATCTTGTCGTAACGCAACTTGTCGGTATTAGCCTCCTTGCTGTCTTCGCCATCTACACCGAAGCGGACACCGATACTTTGGATGATGTTCATGACAGACTCAGCTTCGAATACCTTGTGCCACTGTACCTTTTCTACATTCAGAATCTTACCACGCAATGGGAGAATGGCCTGACGGAAACGGTCGCGACCCTGCTTGGCAGAACCACCGGCGGAATCACCCTCGACGAGGAAAATCTCGCATTCTTTAGGATCTTTCATTGAGCAATCGGCAAGTTTACCAGGAAGACCACCACCTGTCATGAAGTTCTTGCGCTGTACACTCTCACGTGCCTTGCGGGCAGCTATGCGGGCCGTAGCAGCCAGGACAACCTTTTCGCAGATTCGCTTTGCCTCGTCTGGATGTTCTTCCAGATAATCAGACAAAGCCTCGTTTACAGCCTGCTGAACGGCACCTTGTACCTCGCTGTTACCGAGTTTGGTCTTGGTCTGTCCCTCAAACTGAGGTTCAGCTACCTTGATGGAGATAACGGCAGTAAGACCCTCGCGGAAGTCTTCTGGTGCAATCTCTACCTTTGCCTTCTCAATCTGCTTAGAGATGGTTGGGTCAGCTTCTGCGTAAGCCTTCAAGGTGCGGGTCAACGCCATACGGAAACCAGTCAGGTGGGTACCACCCTCAATGGTGTTGATGTTATTGACGTATGAGTGGATATTCTCAGAGTAATCTGTGTTGTACATCACGGCAATCTCGATGGGAATACCCTGCTTTTCTGTCTTCAGATAGATAACATCATCGAAGAGATGAGTGCGGTGACGGTCTACGTAACGGACGAATTCCTTCAAACCATCCTTAGCGTGGAAAACCTGCTCCTTGGTCTTACCTTCCTCGTCAGGGCGCAAATCTCTCAAGGTAATCTTGATACCTGCATTGAGGAATGCCAACTCGCGCATACGGTTGGCAATGATGTCCCACTTATAGACAGTGTGAGTAAAGATGGTTGGATCTGGCCAGAACTGTTGGCGTGTACCGCGCTTGTTGGTTTCACCTACCACCTTAACCGGATAGAGAGGCTTACCCTTCTCATATTCCTGCTGGTAGATTTTGCCGCCACGGAACACCTGTGACAACATGTGGGTAGAAAGTGCATTCACACAACTTACACCCACACCATGTAAACCGCCAGATACCTTGTAAGAACCCTTGTCGAACTTACCACCTGCGTGAAGCACGGTCATAACGACTTCGAGAGCTGATTTATGTAGTTTCTCGTGCATATCCACAGGGATACCACGACCATTATCTTCTACGGTGATAGAGTTGTCTTCGTTGATGGTAACTTCGATGTCGGTACAGTAGCCCGCCATTGCTTCGTCAATAGAGTTGTCTACAGTTTCGTTTACCAAGTGATGAAGACCTTTTTCGGAGATGTCACCAATATACATCGCCGGACGTTTGCGAACAGCTTCCAGGCCTTCCAGAACCTGAATGTTACTCGCAGAGTAATTATTTGCGTTGTTTTGATTTTCTGCCATTTTAGTATTGTCTTATTTCCGTGCAAAGATACTAAAAAAAGCTGAGAAACAGGAACTTTTGTTTGTAAAAAATCACCAAAAAGTGAAGAAAAAACGTAGAATGTGAACTTTAGCGGCAAAAGTGTCTTGAAAAAGCTGTTTTATAATCGTTTTGCGCGTTTTTATAGGGTATGTTGTAGTATAAACCGGTTGTGATGGGAAGATTTTATGATGCAGGAAATGGATAGTCGGGTTCATAGAAAAGAATAAGGCTGCGACCCTATAAAGGATTGCAGCCTTATTTATTTCTTTGCTTTGACTTATAAGTTAGGCCAACTTAGCGATGTGCTTTGTAAGACCAGACTTCAAGTTTGCAGCCTTGTTGTCGTGGATAACGTTGATCTTAGCCAACTTGTCTAAAAGCTTCTGAACAGTAGGATAGAGCTTTGCAGCCTCTTCCTTGTCAGACATGTTGCGCAACTTGCGGACAGCATTGCGCATAGTCTTTGCATAATACTTATTGTGCAAAGCCTTCTTCTTGTCCTGACGGATTCTCTTGATTGATGATTTGTGATTTGCCATCTTCTTTATGTTATTTTTTTTATTTCTTAAATGTTTGTAGTCCCTAGCAGAGTCGAACTGCTCTTTAGAGAATGAAAATCTCTCGTCCTAACCGATAGACGAAGGGACCATTGCTTATTTGCGGGTGCAAAGTTACTACTTTTATTTGAATCTAGCAAATTTTTCATAGAAAATTTTCGCTAAATGCGCATTTTTTTGTATTTTTGCCCTGTTTTTCACTAATATTAGGCAAAATGGAGATAAAAACTAGTGCTATCGTATTGCAAACCATCAAGTATGGGGACTCTCAACTTATCGTGGATTTCTTCACCGAAAAGTTGGGAAGACTCTCCTTTATGGTACGTGTGCCTAAGTCATCTAAGGGGAAGATGAAACGGCAGCTTTTCCAACCGCTCATGGTCTTGAATTTAGAATTTGATTATCGTCCCAAGTCAAATCTGCAGCGCCTTAGGGATGTTTTGATTCAGATTCCATTCTCTGATATCCCTTTTTCTCCATACAAACTTGGCATTTCCATGTTCTTGGCAGAACTGCTTTCATATGCAACCCGTCATGAGCAGGCTAATGGTGCGCTCTATCTTTTCATACAGGACAGTATCGAATGGTTGGACCATGCTAAAGGTGCTATTGCCAATTTCCATATAGTCTTTATGATTCAGCTCTCTTTTCATTTGGGTTTTATGCCCAATATAGAGAGCGGTATGTCTGGCGATTATTTTGATTTGGTAGATGGATGTTTTGCAGCTCATGTTCCTTCCCATGTACATTATTTAAATAAGGAAGATTCTATGCGGCTTGTGTCTTTGTTCCGTTTAGACTATAAAACAATGCACCTCTACACAATGTCTCGTATGGAACGAAACAGGTGTGTAGAGGTGATACTGGAGTATTATAAACTTCATTTGCCAGGTTTCCCGGAAATGAAGAGTTTTGCTGTTCTTCAGGAACTGTTTGCTTAGTCTTTTCAGGTTTTCCCGCTTGCTTGATGTAAGCGGGAAACAGACGACGGCTATGTCCTCTGTTTAGGCAAAACTGATAACGCCCTGTACTGTAGCATCATCATTATTGTCTTCTTTCGGTTCTATATTACCGGAAGCTATATTACGGATTTCTTCCAGAGTCTGTCGGGTACGCTTATAGGTAGGCGTGTTTTCTACCTGAAGGATGACATCCTCGTTATCCAAATCTTCCTGGCGGAACAGGAATATGTGTGGATGACGCTTATACTGTGTCGTATTGCCGTCGCTGCCATAATAGCGCTTGCGGCGGTCTTCTCTTTCAGCACGTTTCTCCTCTTCTTCAGCGAGACGGCGAGATTCTTCCTCAGTATGTTTCTTGAGGTGGCGGTTCATTCCCTCTACATCCTCGAGTCCGAAACCTGTTGCGAGTACGGTTACCTTTACGCGGCTTCCCAATTCAGGGTCAATGGCAAGACCCCATTTCAATTCGAAGTCGTCACCGAATTTCTCCATAAAGTCGTTGACATCATTCATCTCGTCCATGGTCAAGCCTGGATTATCTTTCTTCTCGCTTGCAAATGCGATGCTGAGCAGAATCTTCTTAGAGTTGAATACGTCATTATCGTTAAGGAGTGGTGAGTTCAAGGCATCTTCTATCGCTTTCTTTACTCTTCCTTCTCCCTCACCGTAACCTGTACTCATGATAGCCACACCGCCATCTTTCAGTACGGTCTTCACATCATTGAAGTCGAGGTTGATGAGACCATGTACGGTAATGATTTCAGCGATACTCTTGGCAGCTACACTCAAGGTGTCGTCAGCTTTGCCGAAGGCATCGAGAACGGCAAGGTCTGGATAAATCTGGCGAAGACGTTCATTGTTGATTACCAGTAAGGCATCTACATGCTTCGACATTTCCTCTACACCATCCAATGCCTGGTCAATCTTCTTAGGACCTTCAAAACGGAATGGGATGGTTACGATACCAACGGTAAGAATACCTAACTCCTTACTTACTCTGGCGATGACAGGTGCTGCACCTGTACCGGTACCGCCACCCATACCCGCTGTGATGAATGCCATTTTTGTTCCATCGTTGAGCATGTTCTTGATATCTTCAAGAGTCTCTTCGGCAGCCTGGCGTGCCTTGGCAGGTTTGTTTCCTGCACCCAGACCTTCCTTACCTAGCTGCAGGTGTACAGGCACAGGTGAGTCGTTAAGTGCCTGGTTATCTGTGTTGCAGAGTACGAATGTTACATCGTGTATACCTTCGCGGTACATGTGGTTGACGGCATTTCCACCGCCACCACCAACACCAATCACCTTGATGATGCTATTTTCTTTTTCAGGTTCCCCAAAGTCAAGAATATGAGGAGCGTTTCCATTATCTAGCATAGTCGTATAATCTTTATAGGGTTTATCTATCTGATTTTTTATTTAACCTGTTGTGAAATCTGTTTTCTGATAGCCTGGTCTTTGGCATCTTATTCTTCTTCAGAAATGGTATCTTTCACAAACTTCTTGAAACCTCTCATCATTTTATGGATGAGACTGTTTTCTTTGCGTCTCTTTTCTTCTTCTTCGGCTTCTTTTTCTGCCAGAAGTCTTGCCTCAGCTTCTTCCAGTTCTTTTTGCTTGCGGGCAGCCTCGTCAGCAGCCGCTTTTTCTGCCGCAGTAAGAACAACGCCCTTGCCTGCAGTCTCGTTAGGGTTTCTAGGAGCCTTGTGCTGCTCGGTTGCTACTGGCTTTTCTGCAGAATTGCTGAAGAGATCAGTGCCGATTTCATCACCTGCACAGTTCATGTCTCCCTTTGCCAGGAGTCCCAATACGGTGTTCATTGTACCATCGTGATTGGTAATCTTAGGATCCTTGGAGTTGACTGTTTGAGAAACAAACTTGGCAATGCGTACTTTGTCGATGTGGGTATGTGTCTTGAAAACCTTATCGATTTCAGGCATGTTGCTGCCGCCACCTGTAAGAATGATACCACCCAACAGCTTATCTGAGAATTCCACAGGAATCTGGAACCATGCGTTTTCTACGATTTCCTCTACGCGTGCTTCTACGATTTCGATGAACTTCTTGCTTTCAACCACTCTATCCTTGTCGATAGGGTAGTTCAGGGTCGGGTCGATATTGTTGATATCGGTATAAGCCTTGGCATACTTGAGTTTCATCTTTTCAGCATCAGGCTCTTCAATCTGGAGACAAGTTAAGTCTTTGGTCACGTTGCCGCCGCCCAATGGGATGACAGAGAGATGACGAAGTATACCTTTATAATATACAGAAACGGTTGTCGTATCGGCACCCAAGTCAACAAGCATACAGCCTGCACGCTTTTCTGAGTCTGTCAAAACGCTGTCAGCCATAGCTAAAGGAGCCAGGTACATTTCTGCAATAGGAATGTTGGCATTTTCAAAACAGGTATTGATATTGTTATAGAAGTTCTTCCGCCAAAGTATATTCAGGAAGATGCCTTCCAGATGGTTACACTGTATTCCTACAGGGTCTATCTGGTATTGGTTGTCTATCTTGTATTCCTGAGTTGCAGCATCCAGGATTTCCTGGTCCGGATAGGTCATGTTGCGGTTGATATCCATCAGTTCATTGATCATCTCTTGTGAGATGATGGTGTTACCTGGGAGATCCTTGACGATGACGTTCTTGATACTGCGTATAGAGCGACCGCCCACGCCTACATAGACCTGGGTGATATCCTGTTTCAGTATATTCTTCAACTTCTTGATGATGTTGGTCAAGCATTGGCAGGTTTTGTCAATGTTATAGATCACACCCTTTCTGATGCAAGAAGATGAATCTTCCTCTACGGTGGCAAGTACGGTGATGCTGCCGTCCAAATTCTTCTGACCTGCTATACCTGTCATCTTAGATGAGCCAAGTTCGATAGCTACAATAAATTCCTTTGGCATAGTTCTTATATGTTATCTTAATCTGTTTCTATTTTCTAATTAGCTATTTTGATGCTTTTTACATATGATCTGGTTGTCGAATTCGATATTGATATACGAATACTTGTTCCAGCCAGCTTGTGAGAGTCCATACTTATAGAATTTCTCTAATCGATTCATCTTCTTGTTGACGAAATCGTTGATGACTTGCTCTCGTTTGTCGATGAGGTTGGTCTCTGGCAGGTTACCTATATATATAATGTGGTTGCCTACTCGCGGTACCAGTTCTATTCCTCTATCAGGCAGGACATTGATCTGTTCTATCTGGTTTCGCCAGAGTTCATTCGTCATCAGCGCTTTGCTTAGTAATGAGATGTATTTTTTAGCATACCACTTGTTGATGTAGCCCGTTGCGATGATAATGTCGCATGTATAGTTCGTGTTGGGCATGATCTGATTGTGGTCATCAATATAATAGTCCTCGTTGCTGATGCTTTTGATTCTGACGATTGGCATGCGTTGGGTGAGGTAGATGTCAACAAGACCATCCTGAGTCTTTGAACATTCTGCCGTCTTGACGAAAGGACTGGTCTTTAAGGTTTCTTCTATCATGCGGGCGTTCACCTCTTTGAGCGGTTCCCCCAGCGGATAGAGTTTTCTGGCTTCCAGTCGTTTCTTGATTTCCTTCGCATTCAGAAAACCATTCGTCATCTCATCTTGAATGTTGATGTTCACCTTGGTGCATACCAACTTCGTTTCATCAGGTTTGTTAAACCTGGTGAAAGCGAATACCAGATAGGTACCGAGTACTAAATCCAGTGCGATGATGATGGTTTTCTTCCAATTGATATGCATTTATTTCTCTTCAAGTATTTTGGTAATTTGTGGAACATAGTTGTCCAAATCGCCAGCTCCTAAGATAACTAGAACATCGAAGTCTCGATTCTTTACCAGGTCAAGAACGTCTTCTTTGTGAATCATGCTCTTTTTTACACCTGGTTTCAAATTGTCATAGATAAGCTTGGATGTTACTCCTGGAATAGGCTGCTCGCGAGCTGGATAGATGTCGCAGAGGATAACCTCGTCCAAGAGACTCAAACTGTTGGCGAAATCTTTATAGAAATCGCGGGTTCTAGTATACAAGTGAGGCTGGAAGATGGCTGTTATTTTACGGTCCTTGTATAACTCTCTGATACTCTTCGCACTCTGATATATCTCCTTTGGATGATGAGCATAATCAGACAGGAATACCAGTTTGTTATTCTTGATCTTAAAGTCGAAACGGCGGTCAACTCCTCCGTAGGTCTTCATGCCGTTACGGAGTTCATCGGCAGTACAACCATTCAACTGTGCCATTGCCATTGCTGCCACACCATTTGTGATGTTGATAGGCACAGGCTGTCCGAGTTCTACGCCCGTTACGTTCTCGATAGGAGAGATGAAATCAAAGGTGATACCTCCATTCTCTATCTTGATGTTCTCTGCGTGGAAGTCGCCCTCGTCCTGGCTGTATTCGTATATCTTGACACCGTCTTGTACGTGTTGCTTCATCTCCAGACCTTTGTGGATGATGAGTGCACCGCCCGGTTGGATCAGTTCTGTATAGTGACGGAAACTCTCCAGATAAGCCTCCTTGGTGCCGTAGATGTCGAGATGGTCTGGGTCTGTAGCCGTGATGACGCTCATCCATGGGCGCAACCAGTGGAAACTGCGGTCAAACTCATCTGCTTCAATGACAACATAGTCGCTCTTGTCGGAGAGGATATAGTTGGTGCCATAGTTCTTTGAGATACCTCCCAGAAAGGCATTACAGTCAATATGGCTTTGGTGCATGATGTGAGCACACATGGTAGATGTTGATGTCTTTCCGTGTGTACCCGCTACGCACAGTCCCTTATGTGTACGGGTTAATGTACCCAGAACCTGAGCTCGCTTCTCGATGGTGAAGCCATTCTCATGGAAGAAAACCAGTTCCTTGTGTTCAGCAGGAATTGCCGGTGTGTAGACTACCAATGTTGTCTTGGCGTCCTTGCAGGCTTCTGGTATGAGATCAACATTCTCCTCATAGTGGATAAGCATTCCCTCTTTCTCCAATTCATGAGTTAGATTGGATGGAGTCTTGTCATATCCGGCTACAACCAACTTCTTGCTGAGGAAGTATCTGGCGATGGCGCTCATTCCGATGCCGCCCGCTCCTACAAAATAAACTGCTTTAATATCTTTTATTTCCATTACTTTGTTGCTAATTTGATTACTTCGTCGGCGATGACGTCGGCAGAGTTCTTTAATCCTAATTTCTTGATATTCTCACAGAGCGAAGCAAGCTTAGCCTCGTCTTTTACCGTGTCAACTGCTTTCTTGAGCAATACCTCTGGCGCATCGGCATCCTTTACGTAGATGGCAGCATCTTTGTTGACTAATGCCATGGCGTTCTTGGTCTGGTGGGCTTCAGCCACATTAGGGCTTGGAACCAGGATAACCGGTTTGCCGATGAGGCAGAACTCGCTGATACTGCTGGCACCTGCGCGGCTGATAACCAGGTCGGCTGCCTTGTAAGCTGCCCCCATGTCGCTGATGAAATCAGTAACCTTGAGCATTGGTAACCCCTGACCTTTCAGTTGCTCCATGATGGCAGCATTATAGTATTTACCTGTTTGCCAGATAAACTGTACGCCGCTTTCTTTCACCAGATCGAGGTGCTGGAGCACACTCTCGTTGATGGTTCTTGCGCCAAGGCTGCCACCTACGAGCAAGATGGTCTTCTTTTCAGGGTCGAGACCGAATTGCTTGCGTGCTTCTTCCGGGGTGATGGTAGTTTCCAATACATTCTGGCGAACAGGATTACCGGTCATGATAATCTTGTCTGCAGGGAAGAAACGCTCCATTCCTTCGTAAGCCACACAGATTTTTTCAGCCTTCTTGGCCAAGAGTTTATTGGTTACACCAGCGTATGAATTCTGCTCCTGGATGAGGCAAGGTATTCCTTTGCTGGCACAAACATTGAGAGTCGGACCGCTAGCATAGCCACCTACACCCACAGCCGCCATAGGCTTGAAGTTTTTGATGATGCTCTTTGCCATGTGCTGGCTCTTCCATATCTTAAAGAGTACGGCGATGTTCTTGAGCAGATGCTTTCTGTCGAAGCCGCAGATAGGCAAGCCCTTGATCTCATAACCCGCAGCAGGTACACGCTGCATTTCCATTCTGCCGAGTGCCCCTACAAACAAAATCTTAGCATCAGGGCGCTTCGCCTTGATGGCATTTGCAATGGATACGGCAGGGAAGATGTGACCACCTGTGCCGCCTCCGCTTATGATAATTCTTAATTCATTATTCATATCCGTTCATGTTTATAACGCAAAGGTATAAAAAAATATCGATTTAACGGCATTTTCTGCCATTTTTTCACCTTAATTTATAAAACTCTTGTCAGGCAGCCACCATTTTGCTGTCGTCGAGCTCATTTTGAGGTATCTCTTTCTTCTTGGCTGTTCTACTGATACTCAGGATGATGCCCAGGTACAGACAGTTGATGATGGTAGATGTACCACCTCTACTGATGAGTGGTAATGGCTGTCCTGTAACAGGAGCCAAACCTACTGCTACTGCCATGTTGAAGAGTGCCTGGGTAACCAGCATGATGGCGAGTCCCATGCAGAGGAAGGCTGGAAAATTGTTCTCACACCTGTTGGCTATTCTGCCAGCTCTGAACAGGAGGATGATGTAGAGGAATGCAACCAGTGCGGCTCCCCAAATACCCATCTCTTCGATGATGATGGCATAGATGAAGTCTGAGAACGCCTGTGAGAGGAAGTCTCTTTCTACAGAGTTTCCAGGCCCTTTGCCTACGATGTTGGAAGAGGCGATGGCGATGTTGGCATGTGCCACTTGGGCATCTTTGTCGAGATCGACATCCTGTGGGGCTACAGGCTTTGAGTTCATAAACTTGTCAATACGGGCTTTCCAGGTGTCGGCTCTATGGAACATCTTTTCTGCCATGTTAGGCTCGTTCTGTTCCTGCTCAACCTTCTCGGTCAGCGTATTTTCCGGTTTATTGCCCTCTTCGCCCTTGTCCTGTCCTACTATCATGATACCTGCAAAGGCTGTGACGATGACAATCATGCCCAGTCCCACCAGCTTGCCAATCTGGTTCATCGGCACTCGTCCGATGAGCATCATGGCTAAGATTGTGATACTGAGGAGCATGGCTGTGGATAAGTTTTCCAGTCCGATGAGAACTACAAATGGAGCGGTTGCTACAAGTATGAACTTGAAAGCCTTCCTGTTGGCTCCCTGAGTTGTTTGCATAGCACTAAGAATCTGAGCAACAGCCAGTACTACCGCTCCCTTCGCTATCTCAGAAGGCTGGAACTGTATGCCCATCAGAGAGAACCATCTGGAGGCTCCGTTGGTAGATTGACCGGTAGCCAAGACCAGGACGAGCAACAGTAATGAGATGCCCATCACGATGGGGGTAACAATCTTGAAGTACTTGCATTTTACCTTGAGCATGCAAATCATGGTGAACAGACCGCCTCCCAAGAGCAAGATGTGGCGGATGACAGGTGCCATGTAGTTTCCTGTCTTGTACGACAAGGAGCTGGAGGCAGAATATACCTCCACGATGCTTATCATACAGAGAAAGAAGAAGACCATCCAGATCACCTTGTCTCCCTTGAAAATATTACCAATGCTCTTGTTATTCATTTCTTTATAGTTCTATCTGTTCTATTTGTTGAAAACTGTTATTCTCCGATAGCTCTTGCCAGCGCCTTAAACTGCTCGCCTCTATCTTCCATGTTCTTGAAGAGGTCGAAACTTGCGCAGCATGGGCTGAGGAGTACGGTATCGCCCGGCTTTGCCAATTCCTGGCAGGCTGCCACGCAATCCTTCATGCTGTGAGTGTCGCGTACAGGGATGCCGAGTGCGTCAAAGTTGTCGTGCAACTTCTGGTTGTCGGCTCCGAGATATACGATACCAGCACATTTCTCCTTTACCAGGTTCTTGATCTGGTTATAGTCATTTCCCTTATCCTTACCGCCGATGATGAGGATGGTAGGGGTGGTCATACTCTCCAGCGCATACCAGCAGGCATCTACGTTGGTAGCCTTTGAATCGTTCACATAGTAAACACCCTGGAACTTGCCCACTTTCTCCAGACGGTGCTCTACACCAGGGAAGTCGCTCAAGCCTTTGTGCAGGGTCTCGTGGTCGATGCCTACGATGTTACATGCCAGACCTGCAGCCAGACTGTTATAGATGTTGTGCTTGCCGCGTAGACTCATGTCTGCCTGTGGCATTTCGAAGTCTGAAGGGAAGTTGAGTTTGTATTTGCCGTCTTCGATAAAGCCAACGCAACCCTCCTCCTTGAACTCAGAGAATGGGCAGAGATGTGACTTGAGGTTGTACTTAGCCAGCTCCTTTGTAACGATAGGATCATCGTTCCAGAAGATGAAGCAGTCTTCTTCTGTCTGGTTCTGGGTAATGCGCATCTTGGCATCGGTATAGTTCTGCATCTTAAACTCATAGCGGTCCAGATGGTCTGGAGTGATGTTGAGCAGGATGGCCACATTGGCACGGAACTCATACATATTGTCGAGTTGGAAACTGCTCAGCTCGATGACGTAGTACTTATGAGGAGTTTCAGCCACCTGAAGGGCCAGACTCTTTCCGATGTTGCCTGCCAGACCTACATCATAGCCAGCCGACTTGATGATGTGGTAAATCAGCGAGGTAGTGGTTGTCTTACCGTTACTTCCCGTGATACAGATCATCTTGGCATCAGTATATCTGCCCGCAAATTCTATTTCGCTGATGATAGGTGTACCCTTAGCCATCAGTTTCTGTATCATAGGTGCTTCCTTAGGAATACCCGGACTCTTGATGACTTCATCTGCATCTAAAATCTTTTCTTCTGTATGATGACCTTCTTCCCATTCGATGTTGTGGTCATCCATCAACTTCTTGTAGTTATCCTTGATCTTTGACATGTCTGAAACAAAGACTTCGAATCCCTCTTTCTTTGCCAGCACGGCTGCACCTGCGCCACTTTCGCCAGCTCCTAAAATTACAATTTTGCTCATTGTCTTATTCTCTATACTTGTCGGGCTGATAAGAGCCTGTATTTTATCTGATCTTCAATGTGATGATGGTCAATGCTGCCAGAATGATGGTTACAATCCAGAAACGGATGGTAATCTTTGATTCATGGAAGCAGTTGCGAGGCTTCTTCCACAGATACTTGCAGTCAGGATCCAGCTGACTGTCCTGTGTGCGGAAGTTGTCGTGGATAGGTGTGCGCTTGAAGATACGCTGCTTCACACCTCTCCGCTTTCCTATCTTGTAATAATAAACCTGCATCATCACGCTGAGGCTTTCTACGAAGAAAATACCGCAGAGGATAGGCAGCATCAGCTCCTTGTGGATGATGATGGCACCTACTGCGATGATACCGCCGATGGTCAGCGAACCCGTATCGCCCATGAATACCTGGGCAGGGTAGGCGTTGTACCAGAGGAAACCGATGAGGGCTCCGATGAAGGCACAGAAGAATACTACCAGTTCCTCAGAACCAGGAATATACATGATATTGAGGTAGGCGGCAAACTCGATGTGCGACGACACATACGCAAGTATGCCTAGCGCCACACCTATGATGGCGGAGTTTCCGGCACACATTCCGTCCATACCATCGTTGAGGTTGGCACCGTTTGATACGGCTGTTACAACGAAGATGGTCATGATGACGAAGAGAATCCAGCCTGCTGCTACCTTGTACTTACCGCAGAAACTGGTGATGCTGGAATAGTCGAGGTTGTGTCCCTTGATGAATGGGATGGTGGTCTTCAGCGATTTTCTTGCGTCCGTACGATGCTTTACCACCGTTTCCTGTCCCTGTCGCTCGATGGCGAGGTTCTCGTTCATCTTTACATCAGGTGAAGACCAGAGTACCAGTCCCACGATCAGGCCGATGCCAATCTGTCCTATAATCTTATATTTGCCCTTCAATCCCTCCTTGTCGCGCTTGAATATCTTGATGAAGTCGTCCATTCCACCGAGAAAGCCGAGCCATACGGTGGTGATGATCATCAGGATCAGATAGATGTTGCGCAAACGTCCGAGTAACAGTACCGGTACGAGGATAGCCAGGATGATGATGACACCACCCATAGAAGGAACGCCAATCTTCTTGACACCGAACGGGTCGATGCTGGCATCGCGCTGTGTTTCTGTAATTTGCTTGCTCTTGAGATACTTGATGAATTTCTCGCCGAACCAGGCAGAGATTACCAATGATAAAATCAGCGCAAGCAGGGCACGGAATGAGATGTAGCCCCACATGTGAGAACCTGTGATGCCCCACTGCTCCAGAAATCTAAAGAGATAGTATAACATTTTTCTTTCTTTTCTTGATTGATTTTACTTCTGTGAAATTCCGAAGATGTCGCGAATCACCTCCTTATCGTCAAAGTGGTGTTTTACGCCCTTGATCTCCTGGTAATCTTCGTGTCCCTTACCGGCTACGAGAATCACGTCGCCCTTCTTTGCCAGCATGCAGGCTGTGCGGATGGCTTCCTTGCGGTCTACGATGCTGATTACCTTCTTCATTTGCTGGGCATTGAGTCCGGCAAGCATGTCGTTGATGATGTCCTGTGGCTCTTCGAAACGTGGGTTGTCGCTGGTGATGATTACCTTATCGCTCTGTTTTACAGCCTCCTGTGCCATCAATGGGCGCTTACCCTTGTCACGGTTGCCACCGGCACCGCAAACGGTGATGACTTCTCCGCCCTTGCCTTCGAGCACTTCGTGGATGGCGTTCAATACGTTCTCCAGTGCATCTGGTGTATGGGCATAGTCAACAATGGCGGTATAACCTTCTGGAGACTGGATTGGTTCCAGTCTTCCGCTTACGCTGTGAAGGGTACTCATTACTACGAGTATATCCTCTGGCTTCTTGCCGAGCATAATGGCTGCACCATATACGGCGAGCAGGTTGCTCACGTTGAACTTACCGATGAACTGTACGCCCACTTCTCTGCCGTCAATCTCCAGATACATGCCGCCGAAGTGACACTCCAGAATCCTGGCTCTGAAGTCTGCCATGCTGCGGGTAGAGTAGGTTTTCACGGTAGCCTTGGTATTCTGTACCATGATCATGCCGTTCTTGTCGTCGGCATTGGTAATGGCAAAGGCTGTCTTAGGCAGTCCGTCGAAGAAAGCCTTCTTGGCGTTACGGTAGTTCTCGAATGTCTTGTGATAATCGAGATGATCGCGGGTCAGGTTGGTGAACAAGCCTCCTGCAAACAGCAGACCTCCGATACGCTTCTGTGCGATGGCGTGAGAAGAGCACTCCATGAAGGCATACTCACAGCCAGCCTCTACCATCTTGCCCAGGAGCATGTTCAGCTCGATAGGGTCTGGGGTGGTATGGTCGGCAGGGATTGCCTCGTCCTCAATGTAGTTGCAGACGGTAGAGAGCAAGCCACACTTATGGCCGAACTTGCGGAACATATTGTATAATAAGGTGGCAATGGTGGTCTTACCATTGGTACCTGTTACGCCTACCAGTTTGAGCTTTCTTGAAGGGTCGCCGTAGAAGAGGGTTGCTACCTTGCCGACAGCATCCTCGGTCGAAGCGACCTGAATGTAAGTTACGCCCTCAACTTTCTCTTCAGGCATGTCTTCGCACAAAACCGACTTTGCGCCCAGCTCCAATGCCTTTGGAATAAACTTGTGACCGTCAACCTGCGTTCCCTTCATGGCAACGAAGAGATGACCTTCCTTAATCTTACGAGAGTCGATGTTTACTCCCGAAACCTCTACATCAGCATCGCCGATTATCTGAACCGGTTCGATGTTTTTGAGTAATTCTTTTAACTTCATATCCTGTTTCTGTTTTATATTCTATATATTTTTTATCTACACCTTATTATATATAGGGTTTCAGATAACTGTTTCTGAGTTTTATTCGAGCACAATGCTGCATACGGCACCTTTCTTGATGACCGTTCCCGGCACCAGACTCTGCTTTACTACCTTTCCTCTACCTATAATCTGGGTCTTGATGCCCCGGCTCTCCATATTGTAGATAGCGTCTCGGGCTCCCATTCCGGTAACGTCGGGTACGATCGTCTTGCCGTATTGCTTCTCCCTGATGAGCTTGATGCTGTGGTTACCCACGCGCTCTGCCTTGCCCCAGATAGGGTTGCCGTCGGCATAGCTGCCACTCCAGTTGGCATTGGTCTTGATGCCGAGGTGGCTGAGCACATAGTTGGCAGCAAGGATATTGCCTGCCTTTACGTCAGGAACGAAGACGGATGCTGAGTCGCGGGCGTCCTTTACGTCAACTTTCAGACTCTGCGCCATGATGCCTTCTGAAATCTCATGGAAGACCTTACCGCACATCGTACCGCCCGAAGCTGGCAAACCGGATTTCTGTATGCAGACGATACAGCTGTAGCGTGGTGCATCGGCTGGGAAGTAGCCTGCGAAACTGATGAGATAGCTGGTTCCGCCACTCTTATATCCACCGGCACCTTTTGAAATCTGGGCTGTACCGGTCTTTCCTGCCACTTTGAAGTTAGGCGAACCGGCTTTCTTTCCCAGTCCCACGCTTACCACCTGTTCCAGGATGGTTTGCAGTTCCTTGATGCTCTTCTCCTTGGCTATCTGCTGGCGCATCACTTCAGGAGGAAATTCCATGATGGTTTCTCCGTTCTTCATTACCTTGCTCACGAATCTTGGTCGCATCATCTTGCCGTTGTTGGCGATGGTGTTGTAGAAGGTGAGGGTAGAGATAGGCGGTATCTGGGTCTCATATCCGATACTCATCCATGGCAAACTGGTCTTTGCCCAGTTGTCATACTGTCCGTTCTTGTTTCTGTGCGGCATGCGGATTCTGGCTGGCGTTGCTCCCACCAGTGGAATCTTCAGGTCGTCGTGCAGACCGGTACGGTAGATACCCTTTACGAATTTCTCCGGGTTGTTGCGGTAATGGTCGTCTATGATGCGGCTCACACCGATGTTCGAACTGTACCACAGGGTCTGTGCGAGGGTCAGCATTCCGTATCCGCCTTTTCGCCAGTTGTGGTCTTTCATTTCTCTGCCGTACATCGGCCATATACCGCCACCGGTTTCTACGTGATAGGTCGTGTCTACCACTCCGTCGTCCAGCGCTACGAGGATAGAGGCTGGCTTGAACACCGATCCTGGCTCCAGAAGGTCGCTCACGGCATGGTTGTGGATTTCTCTGTATTCGCCGTCGAAACATTTCTCCATGTTTACGATGGCCTTGATGTCGCCCGTAGGTACATCCATCACGATGGCTACACCCACATTGGCGTTGATTTCCTTCAGCTCGTCGATGAGTGAGCGTTCAGCAAGGTCTTGCATGCTCACATCGATGGTGGTCACGATATCGGCTCCGTCAATAGGAGGAGTATCGGTAATGTCGAGGAACTTATTGCGCACCTTGCGGCGATGCACGATACCGTTGGTGCCTCGCAGGATGGAGTCGTAACTCAGCTCCAGACCGAAGCGGGCGGTATCCTTGGCGCCATACATGGCTCCGATGGTTCGGCCTGCCAGCGAACCGTAAGTTCTGGTTCGGGCATTATATTCTTCCCAGTGGAAACCGCTCTGGTAGGGTTTCAGGCGGAATACAGGGATGTCCTTTATCTCGGTGAAGGTGTTATAGTCTACACGCTTCGGATAAACCGGCCAGTGGCGGCTCATCTTGGCGCGACCTTCGGTGAGGTGCTTCTTGAAATCAGACTCGCTCAGATTCGGAAATATCTTGTGCAGGCAAAGACAGATGGAGTCTTGCTTGGCATCCCACAGCGAGTCGTTTTTTGCATCTTTCAGCGCCTTGAAGTCCATGAAAACCTTAAACTCCGGTAGCGAACTTGCCATCAGCTGTCCTGTGCAGCTCAAGATGTTGCCTCGGTTTGGCTTTACGGTCACGGAATCCTTCTTCTGCCGTTCAGCCACCTTCATCCAGTAATCATGCTTGGCGGTCATGATGTAGAGCGCTTTACCCACTACGGCTATGGCGAAAATCGTCATGATGATGGCGATGGCGCTGTAGCGGGGCATTACTTTCTTGTGATCAAATTTGCTGCTCATTCTTCGGGTACGTTTATGATGTATGGAGGTTGGGTAGCGATGTGCAGCACGCTGTCTTTGTTGTTTTTCAGCATGTCGAGCACATTACTTTCACGACTCTTCTCTGTTATCTGGCTGCTTGTAGACAGCGCTTTGTATTTGGTGTCTTGCAGTTCTTTCTGCAGTTTGTCCAACTCGATGATATCGTTCTGGATATTGTATCGATTGGATATGTAGATAATGACAAAAAGCACGATGAGGATAACGAGCCATATCTGCCGGCGTATGATTTGTGCGGTAAGAATGTCTCCACCCAGAATCTTTCGCAGCGTAAAGCTCGATGATCCTGAAGCCTCTTCCTCTATGGCTTGCTTGGCAATCACTTCCTTGAGCGAAGCCTGTGGAGCCTCCTGCTGCTGTGGCTCCTGCTGCGGAGTTTTCTGCTTCGGCGGTTCCTGTGATGCCTGTGCCTTTTCTTCGGCTATAGGCTTCTCGCTGATGTTTATGTCTTTATCGTTTATCATTTCTTTTCTGCTATTCTTAGTTTGGCGCTTCTGCTCCTAGGGTTTCTTTCCTGCTCGTCGGCATCGGGAACGATTACCTTGTTGTTCACGAGTTTGAAAGGGGTTTCTATTCTTCCGAAGAAGTCCTGCTCTATCTTGCCTTCTGCATTGCCCGCTTTCATCATGTTCTTTACGATTCTGTCTTCCAGCGAGTGATAGGTGATGACGCTGAGTCGGCCTCCCGGTTTCAGAAGTTCCGTAGCTGAGCAGAGCATCTCTTTCAGGGCGTCCATCTCGTGGTTCACTTCTATGCGCAGCGCCTGGAAGAGCTTTGCCATGTCTTTCTTCTCACGCTCCCGCTTGAAGAGGGGCTCTACGGCTGCCATAAAGTCTTTGGTGGTGAGGATGGGCTTCTCGGCTCTTGCCTTGACGAGTGCCGAGGCGATGCGGCGCGAGTTCTTCAGCTCACCGTATAGGTAGAAGATGTCGGCAAGGGCACCTTCGTCATATTCGTTTACGATGTCGGCAGCAGTCTTGCCCGCACGCTTGTTCATGCGCATGTCGAGTGGGGAGTCGAAACGGAAGGAGAAACCGCGGGTCTCGTCATCGAAGTGGTGGCTCGATACGCCCAGGTCGGCTAACAGTCCGTCGAGTCCGTCTACCCCATAGTAGCGCATCCAGTTTTTCAGGAATCTGAAGTTGGAGCATACGAAGGTGAAGTTCTCGTTTGCCACCACGTTGCGCTCTGCATCGGCGTCCTGGTCGAAACTGTACAGGTGCGCTCCCTCCGTCAGGCGCGACAGAATCTCTCTGGAATGTCCGCCGCCACCGAAGGTTACGTCTACATAGATGCCTCCTGGCTGTATGTTCAACCCGTCAACGCTCTCCTTGAGGAGCACCGGTACGTGATATGTTTCTGCTGTCTTTATCATATATCTTTTTGCTGTCTTATCGCGTTATAGTATTGCGTGCGTACTTATTAATGTATAAATTTGGGTTCAAAGGTACATAAAAATCTCCATATAGCCTTACTTTTTCCCACAAAATTTATAAAACTTAATGAAAAAGTTGTTTTTGGTCAACTTCACCTTCCAGTTTCGGGCATCGCCTTTTTGGTCTCATCAAGTGTGATGCTTTTGCAAAAATACGTGCAAAATGGGCTCGATTTGTCGTGATAGTTTTAAAAAACTAATAAATTTTCGCTTTTTTGCTATTTTTTTGGAAAAAATGGCACGTATTTGAAAAAGTTGAGTTACTTTTGCACTAACTTATATAAGTTTTAGCAAACATGAGTGAATCAATAGAGAAAACGATAGACATAGATAGGATACTGAAGAGCAAGATGGGAAGCAAGGTGAAATTCGTACCGCGCTTCCTGGTTTCCTGGCTCAAGAAGATTATTCATGAGGACGAGGTGAACAGGTTCTTGTGGGAGAGCCGTGGCCTTTCGGGTACTGAATGGCTCGCCGAATGTGTGCGCTATCTGAAGATGGATGTTGAAATCGTAGGCTTGGAAAACCTGCCTGACAAGAACGACGGCAAACTCTATACCTTTGTTTCCAATCATCCTCTGGGCGGACAGGACGGCGTATGTCTCGGTTCCATCATCGGCAAGCACTATGATGGCAAGTTCCGCTATCTGGTGAATGATCTTCTGCTCAACTTGCCGGGTTTGAAACCTGTAAGTATCGGCATCAACAAGACGGGGCGCCAGAGCCGCGATTTCCCACGTATGGTGGAGGCGGGCTTCAAGAGTGACAACCACATGCTGATGTTTCCGGCTGGCTTGAACAGCCGCAAACGCGAGGATGGAACTATTCACGACCTGCCTTGGAAGAAAACGTTTATCTCTAAGAGTGTAGAATATCAGCGCGATGTGGTGCCTATCCATTTCGGAGGACGCAACTCTGAGCGTTTCTACCGCATCGCCCGATTTAGCGACAAGTATCTGCCGTTCAATCTCGCCATGCTGTTCCTGGTTGACGAGATGTACAGGAATGTGGGCAAGCATTTCCGCATCTCCATCGGCAAGCCGATTCCTTGGCAGACTTTTGATAAGAGCAAGTCGGCTACAGAGTGGGCGCAGTATGTTGAAGACAGGGTTTATGAACTTTAATGGTTTGCAAAACCCGGGAACATTGTTTTATATTAACGAAATCGTAGAATCATAGCATAGAAATAGAAGAAGAGTAATATGGAAGAAGAAATCATCCAACCGATTGACCGTGAGCTCCTGAAGAGTGAGCTTACACCCGACAAGCAACTGAGAATGACCAATAAGAGCCATAACGAGATTTACATCGTTACGGCAAATGATTCGCCTAATGTGCTGAAAGAGATTGGTCGACTTCGTGAAATCGCTTTCCGCGAGGCGGGAGGCGGAACGGGCAAATCTATGGATCTTGATGAGTTCGACTTTGGTGACAACTGTTACAAGCAGCTGATTGTCTGGAATCCTGAAGCCGATGAGATTATCGGCGGTTACCGTTATCTCCTGGGTAAGGACTGGCTGCTCGATGAGAAGGGACAGCCTAAGCTGGCAACCAGCCACATGTTCCATTTCTCCGACAAGTTCATCAATGAGTATATGCCTTATACCGTAGAGTTGGGCCGTTCCTTCGTTTCGCTCGAATATCAGAATGTGCGTACCAACACCAAGAGCATCTTTGCTCTCGACAATCTCTGGGATGGTTTGGGCGCCTTGACGGTTCTCTATCCGGAAGTAAAATATTTCTTCGGCAAGATGACGATGTATCCGTCTTACATCCGTCGTGGCCGCGACATGATTCTCTATTTCCTCAAGAAGCATTTTGATGACAAGGAGAATCTCGTAATCCCGATGAAACCGCTGAAATTGGATACTCCGGAGAGTGATTTGGCTGCCATCTTTACAGAAGATAACTTCAAGGCAGACTATCGTATCCTGAACCGTGAAGTTCGCAAGTTGGGTTATAATATCCCTCCTCTTGTTAATGCCTACATGAGTCTGAGTCCTACGATGAAGCTTTTCGGTACTGCCATCAACTATGGCTTTGGTGATGTAGAGGAGACCGGTATCCTCATCGCCATCGATGAGATTCTCGAAGAGAAGCGAGTTCGCCACATCAACAGTTTTATTAAGGAACATCCTGAGGCTCTGAAGATTACGAGCGGAGCCAATAAAGTAATTTATAAGGAAAAAAATATCTAACCTATACCGCAGAATCCCATGTTCTTATTGCTTATTGGCAATAGAAACATGGGATTTTTGTTTTCTGTAAAAACTGCTTGCCTCGGTTAAATAGTCTTAATGAATCTCGGAAAAGGCAGCGGAATTTTGGTTTTATGTGTCGAAAAGTGTATCTTTGCGGTAGATAATTATATAACAGATGGTTATGAAGAACTTAGTCTGAAAGTATAATAAAGAATAAAGGTATGGACAAGCCGATAAACATTTTAGATAAAGATTACTTGCAATGGGTCAAGGAACTCTGTAAGCGTTATCGCCAGAGCCAGGTTAAGGCTGCGGTAAAGGTGAACCATGTCGTTCTGCAATTCTATTGGGAATTAGGAAAAGACATATGTAATAAAGAAGCAGAAAACAAGTATGGAAGTAAGTTTTATGCAGCTTTGAGCCGAGATTTGCGGAATGAAATGCCTGATGCAGAAGGATTGTCAGAAAGAAATTTGCGCTATACAAAAAAGTTCTATCAGCTTTATAGTCAAGAAATTAGAATTTTGCAGCAACTTGCTGCCAATTCAGAAAGTGAAATTTTGCAGCAGCCTGCTGCAAAATTCAATACAGAATTTACTCAGCAAGTTGCTAACCAATTAAAAAGAGATATTTTTTCAATTCCTTGGGGGCATCACATGCTGTTGATAGATAAGTTTTTGACAGAACCCCAAAAGGCATTGTTCTATGTACAACAAGTCATAGAGAATGGTTGGAGCAGAAATGTCCTTCACAATTATATAGATTCGTCTCTGTATGAGCGACAAGGGAAAGCTTTGAGTAATTTTACTCGGACATTACCTGATGTCGGCAGCGATTTGGCACAAGAAATTACAAGAGACCCATATAATTTTGCTTTTACAGGTATCACTAAGCCGTATAATGAGCGCATTCTTAAAGATGCTTTGCTCAACAATATCACCAAGTTCCTTACCGAACTGGGTACTGGCTTTGCATACGTAGGCAAGGAATATCGCTTGCAGATAGGAGAGAAAGAGAACTTTATCGACCTGCTCTTTTACAATTTGAACTTGTCATGCTATATAGTTCTGGAAGTCAAGATAGGATCATTCACTTTTGCAGATGTCGGGCAACTTGGTGGCTATGTAGTTGCTTGCAACCATCTTCTTCGCAAAGAGGGGAGAGACAACCCTACAATAGGTTTACTTATTTGCAAGGAGAAAGACCGCATTCAGGCACAGTATGCCCTGGAATCAAGCAGCCAACCCATAGCTATTTCTGAGTATGATCTAGAAAAGTTCTATCCTGAGAAATTGGAAGGAACTATGCCGACGATAGAGGAATGGGAAGCTAAGTTGGGCGGTAACATTGAACACGAATAATATTGAATGATTAAACAGGATTAATCAAGATGGCATCTCGACGCTTCAGCCATTAAAACAACGAGGGCGCTTCCCTTATACAATAGGCAGACTGATTCCGTTGATCTTCTGATAGATGTCGAGCGCATAGATGTCGGTCATGCCGCTGATATAATCAATTACCGCCATGATGCGCTCCTCCAGGCTCTCGTTCTCTATATCATACTGGCTGCTTACCCGGCGCAGGAGCTGTTTGGAGTAAAAACGCGATGGGTTTACGGCAGCTTCGATGAAAACCTCCATCAGAGTTGCCATGATTTTATAACCCGACAGTTCTATGTCGAGTACCGGCTTGCTTTGGTAAATCTTAGAGTAGGAGATCTTCTCACATTCCTTGTATGCCTTTTTCTGGCGCTCGGAAATATGGTCGATGAGACTGCCCTCGAAAGTTCCGGCAAGGATTTCCTCCTCGTGAGCCAGGAAGGCTGCCACACATTCGTTCTCCAGTTTGCCGATGACGCTGGCTCTCATGTAAACCACTTTCTCGTTTTCGTCAGTCAGTTCTTCGTCGATGATGCGCTGGCGTATCTTCTGCTGGATATCTTCATCGAAGAAACTCAGTAGCAAGTGCTCCGTCTCGGCAAAGGAAAGAATCTTGAGCTTATGGGAGTCTTCGATGTCCATGATTTCGTAACAGATATCGTCGGCAGCTTCTACCATATATACAAGTGGATGGCGGGCGTATTTGAGAGGCTCACCCGGTGCAGATTTGCAAAAAATGCCCAATTCATCGGCAATTTTCCTATAAGATTCCGCTTCTGAAGCAAAGAAACCGAATTTGCCGTGGTTGCCGGCAAGACAGCTCGCAAACGGGTATTTTACGATGGAAGCAAGCATGGAATAGGTCATCACGAAGCCTCCCTGACGGCGCCCCTTGAACCGGTGGGTCAGGATTCTGAAGGCATTTGCGTTGCCCTCGAAATGCGTAATATCATCCCAAAACTCCGATGAAACCATTGATTTTATCTTCTGACCCGGTCCTTCAGAGAAGAAAGTCTGGATGGCTTTCTCGCCGGAATGACCGAAAGGCGGATTGCCCAAATCATGTGCCAGACAGGCTGCACTTACGATGGTACCTATCTCCTCGACGAGCGTATCCTTCAGTTCAGGCCGCTTCTGGATGACATGTCGGGATATGTCGTTACCTATCGACATGCCCACACTCGCCACCTCCAGACTGTGGGTGAGGCGGTTGTGAACGAAGATGCTGCCCGGCAAAGGGAAAACCTGCGTCTTGTTCTGCAGGCGGCGGAATGCCGATGAAAAGATAAGACGGTCGTAATCGCGCTTGAATTCAGAGCGATCATCATGGCGCTCGGCATGCTTATGCTCCTGTCCGAAACGCTTGTTGGATATCAGTTGTTTCCATTCCATATTATTGTATTACTTGATTCTGTAGCGCAAAAATACACTAAAGTAAGCACAAATCAAAATAAAATATGATAAATTACATGTTTTTATCCTCAAAAATTCATTTATTCCATCAAAATTGCTTATTTTTGCAGTTTATTAAACTCAGACACAGATAAAAAAGAAGAAGTCATGATAAAAGTACAGATTATCAACAAGGGGCATCAGCCTCTACCTGCGTTTGCCACACCTCAGAGTGCCGGCATGGATTTGCGTGCAAACATCGATGAGGCAATCGTGCTTCATCCTATGGAGCGACGACTGGTGCCAACCGGTCTTTATATGGCTTTGCCTGCAGGTTATGAAGCGCAGATCCGTCCTCGCAGCGGTCTGGCTTTGAAGCATGGCATTACCGTATTGAATACGCCGGGAACCATCGATGCCGATTATCGCGGTGAAATCATGGTTCTGCTCATCAATTTCTCTACAGAGGATTTCGTTATCAACGATGGCGAGCGTATAGCCCAGATGGTGCTGGCTAAGCACGAACAATGCGATTTCATCGAGGTTAATGAGCTCGATGAAACCGAACGTGGAGCCGGCGGATACGGTCATACGGGTGTAAAATAACAGATTATTAAAGATAAAGATAGAATAGAAAGGATTAGAATCGTGAAGATGAATCTTAGAAATATCAGTTGGGCAATGGGGCTGGTCTTGCTGGGCTCGGTAGCCATGCCGTCGCTTGCCCGTAAGAAGAAGGTGCAGCCGGTTCAGAAGCCGGTGGTTCAGGAGGATCATCTCTCTCCGAACGACCGCCAGCGCTACAACTATTTCTTCCTGGAGGGAGCGCGCCAGCAGGCTGCCGGTAATTATTCGGCAGCTTTCGACCTCTTTGAGCATGCCCGGAAGATAGACCCGAAGGCGGCTGAAACCTATTTCTATGAGTCACTTTTCTATTCTCAGCTCAAGCAGGATTCCCTGGCACTTGCCTATATGCAGAAGGCAAAAGAACTGAATCCGGAAAACCAGACCTATGCAGAGCAGTTGGGCAGATATTATATAGGTAGCCAGAAATACGATCTTGCCATCGATGCCTATGAGAATCTGTATGCCAAAAACCACGATAATACCGATGCCCTCCGCATCCTGGTTCAGCTTTATTCCCAGAACAAGGATTATAAATCTGTACTCAAAACCATTTCGCGTCTTGAGGTGGAAGAAGGTGAAAGTGAACAGTTCACCCTCTCTAAAATGAGAGTTTATGAACTGATGAACGACAAGAAGGCTGCCTATCAGGAACTGAAGTCGCTGGTAGACCAGCATCCGCTGGATATGCAGTACAAGACGATGCTGGGCAACTGGCTCGTACAGCACGACCGCCAGAAGGAAGCTTACAAGTGCTTTACCGATGTGCTGAAGGAAGAGCCTGACAATTCCTATGCCCAGATGTCGCTTTATGACTATTATAATGCCACCCATCAGGAGCAGCTTGCCGGGCAGATGCTCGATAAGATATTGATGAGTCCGAAATCGGATCTGGAGACCAAGGTGATGATGTACCGCTCTTTCATTCAGAAGAACGAGAGCGAAGGTGGCGATTCTACCAAGGTGATTGAGCTGTTTGACAAGGCGCTCAACGTGGCTCATCCGTCAGCCGAAGTGGCAGAGATGAAAGCTGCTTATATGAGTTTGAAGAAGATGCCGGCCGACTCTGTTTGCCGTGCCTTCGAAAAGGTGCTTACCATAGCGCCGGATAACGTGAATGCCAGAATGCAACTCGTACAGATGCTCTGGAACGAAAAGAAATATGACCTGGTTTCCCAGCAATGTAAGGCGGCTCAGGAGTATAATCCCGAAGAAATGGTGTTCTATTACTTCGGTGGAATGGCGTATTATCAGAAAGATAAGGAAGACGAGGCGCTCCGTGAGTTCCGTCTCGGATTGGCGCAGGTGAATGCACAGTCGCCGGCAGACCTGGTTTCTGACCTCTATGCCGTAACCGGCGATATCCTTCATAAGAAAGGTGAAGAGCAGGAAGCCTTTGCGGCTTACGACTCCTGTCTGCAATGGAAAGATGACAACGTGATGGCGCTGAACAACTATGCCTACTATCTGAGCGAGAAGGGTGTTGACCTGCATAAGGCTGAGTCGATGAGCTACAAGACCATCAAGGCAGAGCCGAACAACGGTACTTATCTGGATACCTATGCTTGGATTCTCTTTATGGAAGAACGCTATACTGATGCCAAGACCTATATAGACCAGGCACTCAAAAACCGCGATTCCACCGCAGATAACAGTACGGTTCTGGAACATGCCGGAGATATCTATTATATGAATGGTATGGCCGATGAATCCGTAGATTTCTGGAAGAAAGCCTATACCGGCGAGAACCAGACTGAGGTGCTGGCATGGAAGATTAAGAACAGACAATATATTACCGAAGAAGAACTGAAGAAGCGTAATGCGCCAAAGCAGAAACCTGCCGCTACGAAGAAGTCAGTTAGAAAAGGTAAGAAGAAATAAACGGAAAGTAGAAAAATCAGGAAAGATGAAATATACAATGAAGAAGAATAAGATGATGCTGCTTGCCGCAGCCTGCAGCATCCTGCTCCTCGGTTCTTGCGGAACCAGCAGGAATTTACAGGGTTCTGGCTCCACATCAGCCAGTCATCAGAAAGAGAATGCCACCAAGGGTTCTGACTCTCGTCAGAGTGAGACGCTCAGGAAGTTGGCTTTCGTACAGAAGGTTTCAGACAATCAGGTGTACACCAGGAATATTGTAGGCAACATGTCGTTTACTCTCCAGGCTGGTGATAAGGACATTACTGTGCCGGGCAAACTGAGCATGCGTAAGGATGAAATCATCCGCATCCAGCTCTTTATTCCTATCTTAGGTACAGAGGTGGGCCGTCTGGAGTTTACTCCCGACCATGTACTTATCATCGACCGTCTGCACAAGGAATATATCAAGGCAGATTATACCCAGGTAGATTTCCTCAAGAAGCAGGGCATCTCCTTCTATTCTCTGCAGGCTCTCTTCTGGAACCAGCTGCTCCTGCCGGGCGAAAGGACTGTTAAGGAATCAGACCTGAAGAAGTTTGATGCCAGACTGGATGTGGCAGGAGATGCTGTGCCGGTTAGTTTCAGGAACGGCAATATGACCTATGCCTGGACAGCCAACCGCACTACCGGCCGTATCACAGCTGCAGATGTTGTCTATAAGAGTGCGCAGAACGGCACCTCCAATCTCCACGTCGACTATGGCAACTTCAAGAGTGTAGGTGTCAAGATGTTCCCTGCCTCTCTGAATCTGGCGATGACCACTACTGCTACCAGAAAAAAGCAGGAGGCTAAGATCAGTCTGCAATTGAATCAGGTGAAGACCGACAGCAAATGGAGTACTCAGACCGAGATTTCGGGCAAATACAAGCAGATTTCTCCAACAGATGTGCTCAGCAAGATATTGAGTATGTAAATGCTCATCAAGAGTTTGAAATTATAGAACATGGGTTTTTAATATAAGAAATGAAGCGAATCTTATTATTCATCATGGCAATCACCTTCTCGCTCGCACCTTTTGCGCAGAAGCATTCTGTCCAGAAGAAGCCGGTGAGAAAGACTGCCGTAACTGCTAAAAAGAAGGCTGCTACTCCTGCCAGAAAGACGAACAGCAGAAGTCATGTGGCCAGAAAAACATCCAAACCAGCTGCGCCAACCAGAGCAGAACGCAAGGCGGCAACCTATAGCAATGCCTCTATCCGAGGTTTGCAGGGACAGCGCGCTTCTATCCGGAAGAAGATCAGAGAGCAGGAGCAGGCTTTGCAGAGAAATAAGGCGGATGTGAAGAAACGTCTTGAAGACCTGATGGCGCTGAACGGAGAAATAGACCAGCGTCAGAAGAAGATTGACGGTATCCAGAAGGATATCCATCATATTGACGGCAATATCGGCATTCTGCAGGCACAGTTGAAAACGCTTCAGCAACAGTTGCAGGACCGCAAGAACAAGTATATCCGTTCCATGCGCTATATGAGCCGTCATCATACGGTTCAGGACAAGCTGATGTTCATCTTCAGTGCCAAGAATCTGACACAGATGTATCGCCGCCTTTCCTTTATCCGCCAGTATTCTTCCTATCAGAAGGTGCAGGGCGAGGCTGTAAAGGCTAAGCAGAAGCAGGTGAACGAGAAGCACCAGCAGTTGCAGCATGTAAAGGGACATAAGAACACCTTATTATATAAGGGTAAGCAGGAGAAGACGGCATTGGAAGGCAAGCAGACCCAGCAGCAGGAAATGGTGCAGGGACTGCAGAAACAGCAGAAGACCATTCAGGCTGTGATTGCCGACCAGCGTCAGAAAGATGCGGCAATCAACGCTCAGATTGACCGCTTGATTGCTCAGGAAGTAGCCAAGGCTCGTGCTCGTGCTGCTGCCGAGGCTAAGAAGAAGGCCGCTGCCGCTGCTGCCGCCAAGAAACGTGCCGAGGAACTGGCTCGCAAAAAAGCTGCTGCCGAGGCTGCTGCCAGGGAGAATGCCCGTCGTATAGCCGAAGCCAAGGCGCGTGAGGCTGCTGCCGAAGCTGCCCGCAGAAAGGCTGCCGAAGAAGCAAGACTGGCTGCCGAGGCTGCAAGAAAGGCTCAGGAGGAGGCTGCTGCCCAGGCTGAGGCGAAGGCGAAGGCAAAAGCGCAGGCTAGGGCGCGTGCTGCTGCCGAGGCTGCCAAGCGTGCCGCCGCAGAACAGGCTGCCCGTGAGGCTGCTGCCGAACAGGCTGCAAGAAAGGCAGAGGCTGAAAGACAGGCTGCCGAGTTGAAGGCGAAGATGGATGCGGAACGCAGTACCCGTGAGATTGCCGCTGCCAAGAAGGAGGCACAGGAGGCTTCTACCTTGAGTTCGGTAGACCGCATGCTGAGCGGTGGATTCGAGGCTAACCGTGGCCGATTGCCGATGCCTATCAGCGGCAGTTACCGTGTGGTGAGTCATTTCGGTCAGTATAATGTAGAAGGTTTGAAGGGCGTAACGCTCGACAATAAGGGTATCAATATCCAGGGCAAGCCGGGTTGTGTGGCTCGCAGCATCTACGATGGTGAGGTGAGTGCCGTCTTCGGTTATGGTGGCATGTGGAACGTGCTGGTCCGTCATGGTGCCTACATCTCTGTTTACTGTAATCTGAAATCGGTCAGCGTTCATAAGGGTCAGAAGGTAAGTACCCGTCAGGCTTTGGGTAGTGTTGGCTCTGAAAACATCCTCCAGTTCCAGCTTCGCAAGGAGACTGCCAAACTCAATCCGGAGGCTTGGCTGAGCCGATAATGTATGAATGAGCCGATGAGCAGAAGCTCCTAGCCCTGGGCTAGGAGCTTTTGGGCTTTACCTTTCCCTTCGGCCGGTGACCGTTGGTTCAGCCCGACCTTGCTGCCATTATCTGGACTTATGACACACCCTTTTTCCTTTATGCCCCCGGCTCGCCCAGATATTCGAAGATGGTGGATACCTGGCGGGGAGGGAAATACTGGCTATGCTCCTGGTAGCCTAAACGTTGCAGCTCGTTCCAGAGGGGCTCGCAACGCTTAATCCATCCCATGATATGACGGCGCGCTGTTGCCCCGTCGGTTGTGTCGGGAAAGTAGAGCAGACCCAGCTCGGTCTTGCTGTACATACGTTGGGGATAATTCATAAGCTTTATATTTTTTACAATCCTTCTACACCATGATCCTTAAAGAAACCTATCATGGCTGTGGTCATATAGCCACCCATGTTCATCTTCTTGTTCGAACGCCTGCAGTTGGCTATGTAATAATCCTTTCGCAGGAAGAAGTCCTCCAGGTCGCCAATCATATCTAACCTGAGATAGCCGCTCAGCTGGTCAGCCTTCTTCTCGCTTACATCATAATTGCATTGCAGCCGGAGTTTCAGTTTGCTCCGCTGTCCTCTCAGTTCGCTGCTCACTTCTGCACCCTCCGCAGTTTCGCCAGAAGTGCGACGGTCGTGCAGGGTAAAGGTGATGTGTTCGGGCAGGTGATGCTTCTCTTTTTTACCCTCCTCCAGAAAGAAAGGCTTATAGGTAAGATACTGGTCGATGATGTGGTTCCGGTAAAGGCGCTTGAGGTCTTTGCAGGCAAAAGTCAGACATTTGTTGTCTAGTGCCGACCAGGTCTTGTAGTAATCTTCCTTGCCATGCATCAGTTGCTGGATATGTGCCGTTTTACTGATGGTGAATCCCTTTACAGCCCAGCAATTCATGATGAGATATAACTTGATGCTCGATGCGCTGCGGCATTGGTTGATGGCATTGAGGTCGATACGGCTGACTCCCTTGTCGAAATTGTAGAAAAACCGCATCACGTTGTTGTCGAAGCGGAATTTTACCATCCAGTTCTTGTGCCGGTCTTGGTATATTTCACTCTTAAACAGGCATGCAAATTTCCGGTAGTAGGTCTGGTCGCCCTGCTTGAACGGCAGCTGGATGGGCTTGGATTCTATACGCTGGATGGCATCGCGCAATTGCGGATAATGTCCAGCTCCAAATTTAAACTCCGACAGTTTCATGATGACATCGGTGTGGCCTGCAGCTCTCTGTTCTGCGGTGAATCCATTAAAAGTCTGTGAAGTTACCTGATAAGGGATAACATAGCCCAAGATGGCTTTCTGGGCATGCTTGATAATCTGTAGAACGATTTTGAGTTCTACCACAGAATAGTTCTGGTAAGACAATCCCTGTACGCCAAGGATGGCTATCAGTTGTTTCTCTTGTTGATTTGTCAGAGGGAAGGCCTGCTGCCCGCCCTGCTGCTGTTGATTAAATTGTTCCATTATCGGTTTCTTTTAAAAATTGTTAGTGGCCTACCGATTGGGGCAAGTCTTGTTATTGTTTATTGAAAACCGGCATGGAATTGGAGTAAGGCTAACAAATAAGATAAAACAATCTATCCGCATGGGTAGATTTTCTGCCGTTCATTCTTATTCCCAAAAGAGAACCTTACTTCGCATCCATGCCGATAAATCATTATCAAATTTATCAGGCATAGAATGCCCTGTAAGGATTACCTTTTGGTCACTCATCTTTTGGGGCAGAAAATCCTACTCAATGAGCTATGTTCTAATCCTTAACCGAAAGCATTTCCCGGTGTCCTTCATCGGGAGGAGAATCGCATTCTCCGCGCTTTCATGTTGCAAAAGTAATATTTATTTCAGACTTATGCAAATTTTTGAAGAGAAAAAATGCATTTTAATAGCTGATTTGTTGAAAAAAAATCTTTTTCCTCCCGTATTACGTATAGTGTAAAAGATGTAAATGTATATATATAATATACTTGGTATAGTGTAGGGTAGAAAAATTTGCTATTAACTGTTTGATATTCAGTATCTTGTATTTTTAAGATTCTCCCTGGTAGTTATTCGGGCATATTCTGAAGAACCATGATTCTCCCTGATGGTAGCTATTATTAGCCCTGATAGTCATCAAAAAAAGGTAATTCTCCCTGGTAGTTATTGAGCACTCAAATGAGGTAAACAAACGATGTACTTCCGTTTACCAACTGATGTGGCTGCGTCGGGTTACAGATATGGCTGCGTTGGGTTAAGGATTCGACTGCATCGGGTTAAGGATTCGATTGTATCGGGTTGCAGATATGACTGCGTCGGGTTAAGGATTCGACTGCATCGGGTTACGCAGTCGGCTGTACTCGCTGATTGAGCCACTTGAGTAGTCTGATTGAGCCACTTGAGTAATCTGCTGCATACGCTTGCGTGCAAAAGTATGCATTCAAGTTTCGCATGTAAGCCCCACATTCAGTGCAAACGATTGTCTTTTTTTTATGCTATTTATTTAACTTTTCTTCATCTGCTTTTCAAAAAGTATTCTTATTTTTGCCGACGAAATCTTATAATTCAAACTTAATACATTTTGTTTATGCAGAAATTTTATACGTTGATTTGTACACTGGTATTGCTGCTGAGCATGACCTTCATGGCTCCAGTTTCAGCACTTGCGGCAGACTATACACCAGTGGTAACGGAAAATGAAATCTCCGTGTTCTTGGAAACAAGTTATGACAATGCCAAGATTTGGGCATGGAATGACAAGGTTAAACAGTTTACTACTGCTGCTTGGCCTGGAGATGCCATGACCTTGATGGGAACTAAAGATGGCAAGAAAGTCTTTAAATGGACATATGCAGCTGGTACTGAAATCCCTACAGGTGTTATCTTTACTCATGATGGTGAGCAGAAACTGAATGGCGGTGATCAGGAATTCAAGAATCATGGTTATTACGTAGAAGGTAAATATACCAAGACCATTGAGACTGCTCCTGCAGGCAAGGTAAAGGTGTTCTTTGATAATACAATAGAGAACCTGAAGAATGTATATTGCTATATTTATAACGGAACTGAGGCTTCTGTAGAATGGCCTGGCGTGAAGATGCAGCTCGACGAAGAGACTGAGTATAACGGCAAGAAAGGCTATTATTCTTTGGAGGTTCCTGCTGCTTTCCTTACAGGTTGTTTCGTCATCAATAATGGCGAAGCAGGTTCAGCTCTTCAGGGAGAAACGGTTTATGTAGACGGTAAGGTTGTTACAGCCATAGAGAATACTACCATCACAGCTGTGAAGAAGACAACCGATGATGCCTGGTATTCTATCACAGGTGTCCGTATCAGCAAGCCTGCTCAGCCAGGACTCTATATTCATAATGGTAAAAAAGTAATCATCAGAAAATAATAGCAGAATATGAAAAAGACAATCAATTATGGTCTTCTGATGTTGGTGATGCTCTTCACCATGGCATCCAACATCTTCGCAGACAACAAATATGGTCTTAAAGACAATATTCAGGATGGTGTCATCCTTCATTGTTTCGACTGGACGTTGGCAGATATCCAGGAAGAAATTCCTAATATCGCCAAGGCAGGCTTTACTGCCGTTCAGACTTCTCCTGTTCACGAAAGAGCAGGTAAAGGATCCGTCTGGTATGATGTTTATCGTCCATACGACTTTAAGATAGGTAATGGTCTTGGTACTGAAGCTGACCTGAAGGCTCTCTGTGCTAAGGCTCATGAGTATGGGGTCAAGGTAATTGTGGATGTTGTTGCCAACCATACCGACCATCCTAACGTGGCTGCACGCTTGAAGGACGAGAGTCTTTATCATGAACGATTTGGTGTGGGTAACTGGAATGACCGCCATCAGGTTACATTTGGTATGATTGGAATGTGGGACCTCGATACCAACAATCCTACTGTGCAAGCCATCATCAAACAATACATCCAGGATTTGAAGGCCTGTGGCGTGGATGGTATCCGTTGGGATGCTATCAAGCACATCGCTTTGCCTTCTGAAGGCGATTCTTTTATGCAGAATGTGGTGGATCAGGAGATGTACAACTATGGTGAGATCCTTGACAGTACTGGTGGTAATGATAATGTCCTTTTCCCAGAGTATCAGACCTACATGAGCATTACAGATAATGGTTATGGTAACGGCTTTGCCAATTCTTTCGCTGGTGGTTCTATCAACGAGTCTGTTGGTAATTTCAATCAGAGAAAAGCAAAAACAGAAAAGTTGGTTTATTGGGGTGAAAGTCATGATACTTATGCCAACGATGGTGGTGAGTCAAAGAATAAAAGCCAGAATGTTATCGACCGTGCTTATGCAGTTGTAGCAGGAAACAATGGTGCTACCGCTCTTTATTTCTCCCGTCCTGCTCAGAAGGCAAAGAATGATATCAGATTTGGCGATAAGGGAAGTGTTCACTTCAAAGATGCCGAAGTAGCTCAGGTAAACCACATGCACAACGTTTGTGCCGGCGAGCCAAACTATTATGTAAAAGGTAATGGCGTTTGTGCTCAGGTTCGTAAGAGTGGCGCTATTATCGTATTGGGAAGTGGTTCTGACCGTGACGTGACTGTAGCCAATGGTGCTGGCGACGGCAAGTGGCTCAAGTCTGGTACTTATAAGGATATGGTAGGCGGTGGTGCTTTCACCGTCAATGCTTCTACAATCTCTGGTCATGTTGGCGAGTCAGGTATTGCTGTCATCTATAATGCTGGTCCTATTGTGTTGACTCCTGAGGTTGTTTTCAATCCAGCTGACGGAACAGCCTTCTCAGACGAGGCTCTCACTGTGACTGCTACTCCATTGAATGCTGTTTCTGCCTGGATTCAGGTGAATGACGGTGAGAAGCAGAGCTTTACTGCTGCCAAGCAGTTTACTGTAGGTGCTGATGTTGCCTATGGTAAGAATGTTACTATCACTTGGGGTGCAACCGACAAGGACGGCAAGACCGAAAGTGGTTCGGTAACTTACAAGAAAGTGAAGGCTTATGTTCCTGAATTGGGCAAGGCTGATGAAATCTCCTGTTTCTTGGAGACATCTAATGCGGCAGCAGCCGTATATGTATGGAATAACAAGGTTAGTCCTGTAATTAAGTATGCTGGTGATTGGAATGATGCTATCAATAAAAAGTTGCCTCCTGTAGGTAAGAGTGTTTCTGGAAAGAATGTCTTCAAGTGGACTTATGATGGCACCGAGACAAGTGCTCCTACTCAAATCATTTTCTTGGATGGTAATGGAAATAAGATAACTGCTGACGTGGAGTTTGTCAACCACGGCTACTATGTTGACGGAGCATACAGCACTACTGTGACCAAGGTACATGAAGATGAGATCGTTGATTCAGAGTATGTTTACTTCGATAATGCTTCTAAGTGGGAGAATGTTTATTGCTACTTCTATAATGGCACAACCTCTTCTGCTGCATGGCCAGGAGTCAAGATGACTTTCGATGCATCTGCTTCTCATAATGGTAAGACTGGTTGGTATAAGGTTCAGATTCCTACGGCATATCTCAAGGCTAAGTTCTTTATCAACGATGGTACTGCCGGTACTCCTATTAATGGCGAGAATGCCTCTACTGAACAGGTAGTGAAGTAATTCTGCAGGTAAACATATATATATAATATAGATGAATTGAGCAGAGCTCTTAGATGGCAGCGCCATCTAAGAGCTCTTTGTATTTGGCGATAGCATCAGCTATCTCGCTTATTTTGATGAATTCATCGGCAGAATGGGAGCGGGAAGATTCGCCAGGACCCAGTTTGAACGAAGGGAAGTGCATCAGAGCCTGGTCGCTGAGGGTAGGACTGCCGAATGGCTTCATGCCCATGGCTACACATTTCCTGATTAGAGGATGCGCCGGGTCGATGCGGGATGACTTCAAACGGAAACTGTGAGCCTTTACCTCGCTCTTCAGGTGCTGGCAGATAAACTCGTAAACCTCCTCGTTGTCGTAAAACTCGTTGGTGCGGATATCCACAAGCATCGTACACTTATCCGGAATCACATTGTGCTGGGTTCCGGCATTCACTACGGTAAGCGTCATCTTGGTAGGGCCCAGGAACTCGCTCACCTTCTCAAACTTATAGTCACGAATCCATCGCATATCATCCAATGCCTCGTAGATAGCGTTTACTCCCTCGTTGCGGGCAGCATGACCGCTCTTTCCGTGAGCAATCACATCCAGCACCATCAGTCCCTTTTCGGCAACAGCTGGGTTCATGCCGGTAGGTTCACCTACGATGGCAAGGTCGATATGCGGAAGCAAAGGCAGGGCACGGGTAATGCCATCCTTTCCCGACACCTCTTCTTCGGCAGATGCCAGATAGATAAGATTGTACTGCTGAGGCTTTGCGGTCAGCATTCTGAATATCTGGAGGAGCGAACAGAGTCCGCCACCGCAATCGTTGCTGCCCAAACCATAAAGTACGCCATCTTCAACATCCGGTGAAAACGGGTCGCGTGTCCACGAAGCCACAGGCTTCACAGTATCGATGTGAGCGTTGAGCAGCAGGGTAGGTCGGCTCTCATCGTAATGAGGGTCGATAATCCAGATGTTGTTCGCCTCACGATGAGGTTCGAACCCATATTTGCGGATGGTCTGCTCCATGATGTCGGCAGCCTCCTTCTCGTTTCTGCTTACAGATGGGGTGGCGATGAGCTTTTTCAGCAAATCCACGGCATCACTTACATATTCTTCTTGTGTCATCATAATCTCTCTATTTTTTGATTTTGGGGCAAAGATACGAAAAAAAGAGCAGATAAAGTGGAAAAAATATCTTTTTATTTTGTGTTCTTAACAAATTCTATTATCTTTGCATCAGAATATAAATATAAGCTTATGCAGATTAATAGTCATCTTTCGGTACTGGTACATGATCTCGCCAAGAAATGGGGAGAGAAAACTGCTTTAACTTTCAGAAAGTTTGGCAGCGACCAGTGGCAATCGGTTTCATTCAACCTCTTTTCCTTAAGAGTGAAACAAGTGAGCAATGCTCTCCTGAATCTTGGGGCTAAACCTCTTGACAAAATCGCTGTCTTCTCGCAGAACTGTGTGCATTATCTGTACACCGACTTCGGTGCGTACGGTATCAGAGTTACTGCTGTGCCATTCTATGCCAACAGCAGCGAGCAGCAGATTCAATATATGATTAATGATGCGCAGATTCGCTTTCTCTTTGTAGGCGAACAGGAGCAGTATGACAAGGCTCACCGTATCTTTGCCCTCTGTCCTTCTCTGGAGCGTATCATCATCTTCGATTCAAGCGTACGCATCAGTACACACGATCCTGCTGCCCTCTATTTCAAGGACTTTCTGAAGTTGGGTGAGAATCTTCCTCGTCAGACAGAAGTGGAGGAACTCTACAAGCAGGCAAGTATGGATGACTTGGCTGATATCCTCTATACCAGTGGAACAACGGGCGACAGTAAGGGCGTGATGCTAACCTATAGCCAGTATTATGCTGCTTTGAAGGCAAACGACGAATGCGTGCCTGTTACCGAAAAGGACCGCGTCATCGACTTCCTTCCATTTACCCATATCTTTGAACGTGCCTGGTCTTACCTCTGCTTGAGCGAAGGTGCCGAACTCATCATCAATACTTATCCTCATGAAATTCAGGAGAGCATGAGAGAGGTGCATCCTACCTGTATGTGTAGTGTGCCACGTTTCTGGGAGAAGGTGTATATCGCCGTAAAGGCAAAGATGGATGATGCCGGTCCTCTTCAGAAGAAGCTCTTCTACCATGCCTTGGCGGTAGGAAAGAAGCGGAATATAGAATATCTGGCAAACTGCAAGCGCCCTCCTCTGACATTGGAGTTGGAATATAGAATTATCAACAAGACCGTTTTGAGCATGGTTCGCAAGCAGTTGGGCTTGGAAAAACCGAATATCTTCCCTACAGCGGGGGCTTATGTAAGTCCGGAAGTAGAGGAGTTTGTACATGCCATCGGTATCGATATGGTGGTGGGATATGGTCTGACCGAGAGTCTTGCTACCGTATCTTGCGATCATCTCGACAAGAAACGCAGTCTGGGTTCGGTGGGTCGCCCTATCTCCTGCATTCAGGTAAAGATAGGTGAGGATAATGAGGTGCTCCTCAAGGGTCCTACCATCACTCCGGGATATTATCATCGTGATACCACCAATGCGAAGGCATTTGACAAGGATGGATTCTTCCATACCGGTGATGCCGGCTACATGAAGGATGGCGAGCTTTATCTCACTGAGCGTATCAAGGACCTGTTCAAGACATCGAATGGTAAATATATCGCTCCGCAGCAGGTAGAATCGTTGCTCCTGGTAGATAAGTTTATCGATCAGGTGGCTGTGATTGCCGACCAGCGCAAGTTCGTATCAGCCCTCGTCGTTCCAGAGTTCCGCCTCGTGGAGGACTGGGCACGTGAGCATCATATCGCCTTCAACTGCCGTGAGGACCTGTGTGCCAACGAGAAGGTGCAGAAAATGCTGATGGACCGTATCCAGATTCTCCAGCAGCATCTGGCTTATTATGAGCAGATTAAGCGCATTACCCTCCTGGCTCACCACTTCTCTATGGAGTCGGGTGAGTTGACCAATACCTTGAAGATTCGCCGCCCTATCATCAACAAGAACTACAAGGCGGAGATTGACAAGATGTATGAGGAGTAATCATAAAGTTTAAAGTTAAAAGTTTATAGTTAAGAGTTAATGATTACAGCTGACCAGTTGAAGGATGTGATGGACAGAGCTGACGCTCTGCATCACTATCTCAATATAGACCAGAAGAAAGTAGAATTCGAAGAGGAGCAGCTCCGCACTCAGGCTCCAGACTTCTGGGAAGACCCGAAGTATGCACAGGAGCAGATGAAGAAGGTGAAAGGTATCCAGAAATGGCTCGACGGTTATAAGACTGTACGTCTTTATGCCGATGAACTGCAGCTTGCCTTCGATTTCTATAAAGACGAAATGGTGACCGAGGAAGAGGTGGATGCCGATTATGCCAAGGCGATCAAAGCCATCGAAGACCTGGAGTTGAAGAACATGCTTCGCCAGAAGGAAGACCCGATGGACTGCGTGCTCAAGATCAATTCCGGTGCCGGTGGTACTGAGAGCCAGGACTGGGCACAGATGCTGATGCGTATGTATATGCGCTGGGCTGAAGCTCATGGCTATAAGGTAACTATCACCGATATGCAGGAAGGTGATGAGGCTGGTATCAAGAGCGTGACCATGACCATTGAAGGTGGCGAGTACGCTTATGGTTATTTGAAGAGCGAGAATGGTGTGCACCGACTGGTACGTGTTTCTCCTTTCAATGCCCAGGGCAAGCGAATGACCAGTTTCGCCAGTGTCTTCGTAACTCCGCTGGTAGATGATACCATCGAGGTGTATGTTGACCCAGCCAAGCTCTCCTGGGATACCTTCCGTTCGAGTGGTGCCGGTGGTCAGAATGTGAATAAGGTTGAATCCGGTGTCCGTCTGCGTTATTGGTATACTGACCCTGATACAGGTGAGGAAGAAGAAATCCTCATCGAGAACACCGAGACCCGTGACCAGCCAAAGAACCGTGCCAAGGCATTGTTGCTCTTGAAGAGCCAACTCTACGACCGCGCCATGAAGAAGCGTCTGGAGGCTAAGGCTAAGATTGAGGCTGGTAAGAAGAAGATAGAGTGGGGAAGTCAGATTAGAAGTTATGTCTTCGATGACCGTCGTGTAAAAGACCACCGAACCAACTATCAGACATCAGATGTAGATGGCGTGATGGACGGCAAGATAGATGATTTCATCAAGGCATACCTGATGGAGTTCCCTACGAATGATGACGAACAACAATAATAATCTAAAAAATATACGACTATGAGTGGAAATAAAGACTTAAGAAGAGCCAAACATGAGGCTTATCAGAAGAAACAGGCTGCAAAAGGCGAGAAAGTAATCAAGTGGATATTTATAGGATTGATAGTCCTCGGTATGCTATTCGCCATCTATGCAACAAGATTAGTATAAGACTATGAGTGGATTAGAGATAGAAAGAAAATTCCTCGTTAAGAAGGGCGACGCTTACAAAAACGCCGCCTTTTCTTCTAGTCATATCCAGCAGGGATATATTCCTGCCGAGGGGGCTACGGTGCGGGTTCGCACACGGGATGAGAAGGCTTACCTTACCATTAAGGGCAAGTCGGTAAATGGCGGCATGACCCGCTATGAGTTTGAAAAGGAGATAACGATGGACGAGGCGCAGCATCTTCTGCAACTTTGTCAGGGTGGCGTCATCGATAAGCGTCGCTATCTGGTGAAAAGTGGCAGTCATACCTTCGAGGTAGATGAGTTCTATGGCGATAACGAAGGTCTGGTCATGGCAGAGGTGGAGTTGGCTAGCGAGACCGAAGCCTATGAGAAACCTGATTTCATCGGCATGGAGGTAACAGGCGATAAGCGATTCTACAATTCGCATCTCTTGGGCAATCCTTTCTCGAAGTGGCGTGATACCTTGCCGGCTGAATATCGTTAGAAAATGTATCGAAAAAGTCATTTCTGCGTTCTAAAACAGACTAAATAGCATAAATATTACTAAATTTGTGTTTTTGCTTTCAAATAATTCATATATTTCAGAATTATTTTATAATTTTGCACGAAGAAAAATTAAAAAGTAAGAAATTAGTAATAGAAAGATAGAAATGACAGATTCAAATAGAGGAAGTTTTGGTAGCAAGATTGGATTGATTCTTGCTACAGCTGGTGGCGCCGTAGGTTTGGGTAACGTATGGCGCTTCCCTTATATGGCTGGTCAGGAAGGTGGCGCAGCCTTTATTCTGGTATACATCGGAAGTGTGCTCCTGTTGGGCATTCCATGTATGATTTCTGAGTTTATCATCGGCCGTCATGGTGCCTCTAATACCGCACGTGCCTATACCAAGCTCTCTAATGGTACGGCATGGAAGTGGGTTGGCTATCTTGAGGTGCTTACCGGTTTTCTGATTACGGGCTATTATGCGGTGGTTTCGGGCTGGTGTCTGCAGTATGTCTATGCCAGCATCATGGGCGAACTGCATGGTGACCCAACCTTTGTGGCGAATTACTTCAAGGAGTTTTCTTCTGATCCTGTGCGTCCGGTTATGTGGACGGTAGCGATATTCCTGATTTGTCATTTCGTGATTATTCATGGTGTGCGCGGCGGTATAGAGAAGGCTTCTAAGGTGATGATGCCTCTCCTGTTCATCCTGCTTTTGATCATTGTGGTAGCAGCTTGTCTGTTGCCGGATGCAGGTAAGGGCGTGGAGTTTCTGTTGAAGCCTGATTTCGGAAAGGTAGACCGAAACGTGTTCCTGAATGCTTTGGGTCAGTCGTTCTATTCTATGAGTATCGGTATGGGCTGTATCTGTACCTATGCCTCTTACTTCAGCCGTCAGACCAATCTCTTCAAGAGTGCTTTGCAGATTTCCATCATCGATTTGCTGGTAGCAGTACTGGCAGGCTTGATGATTTTCCCTGCAGCCTTCTCTGTAGGAGTATCACCGGATAGTGGTCCTTCGCTCATCTTTATCACTTTGCCGAATGTCTTTAATCAGGCGTTTGCATCGTTACCTGTATTGGGATGGATCATCTCGCTGCTCTTCTACGTATTGCTGTCGGTAGCTGCCCTGACCTCGCTGATGTCACTTCATGAGGTGAATACCTCTTTCTTCTACGAGGAATTGAAGATAGACCGCAAGAAGGGTGCTACCATCGTTACGGTTTCCTGTGCCATCATCGGAGCCTTCTGCTCGCTCTCTTTGGGTGCAACAGATAAGCTTTCGTTCTTCGGAAAGGCGCTGTTCGATTGGTTCGACTTCGTTACGGGTCAGATATTCCTTCCTCTGGGAGGATTCCTTACCTGCCTGTTCCTGGGCTGGTATGTACCTAAGCAGATCGTACAGGATGAATTTACTAACTGGGGAACCTTGAAGGGCCGTCTCTTCGGTATTTATCTTTTCCTGATTAAGTTCGTTTGTCCTGTCCTCATCTTCCTGGTATTCCTGAACCAGTTTGGTGTCTTCGGATAAAGTATTTGTAATCGGATATAACTATATATAATAAGGTGTAGCATCTGCCGTTTCGTCGGAAAACAACAAACACTACACATTAAAGATTTAGATAATGGAAACAAGAGGAAATTTTGGTAGTAAGTTGGGCGTTATTCTTGCCACAGCCGGCTCGGCAGTCGGTTTGGGTAATGTATGGCGCTTCCCTTATATGGCAGGTCAGAATGGTGGCGCCGCCTTCATTCTCATCTATTTGGTATGTATCATCCTGCTCGGATTGCCTGGCATGATGAGCGAATTCATCATCGGTCGTCATTCTGCATCCAATGCAGCCCGAGCTTATACCAATCTGGGTAAGCATAAGGCTTGGGGTGCTTTGGGCTTGATGGGTGTCATCACCTCTATGATTATCCTGGGTTTCTATGCCGTAGTGGCTGGCTGGTGCCTGCAGTATCTCTATGCCAGTATCATGGGCGGTGTTCATGGTGACGCAGAGTATGTGAAGACCTATTTCCAGACCTTTTCAGCCGATCCTATCCGTCCTACCTTATGGGCAGTAGGCTTTATCCTGCTTACCCACATGGTGGTAGTACGCGGTGTGCGCAATGGTATAGAGAAAGCATCCAAAATACTGATGCCGATGCTCTTCTTCCTGTTGATTGTGATTGTGATAGCTTCCTGCTCTCTGCCGGGAGCGATGAAAGGAGTGGAGTTCCTGCTGAAGCCGGATTTCTCTAAAGTAGATGAAAATGTGTTGCTCGAAGCGCTGGGACAGGCGTTCTTCTCTTTGAGTATGGGTACGGCTTGTCTGTGTACTTATGCCTCTTACTTCAACAGACAGACCAATCTCTTGAAGTCGGCTACTCAGATTGTGACCATTGATACGGTAATCGCCGTATTGGCAGGTTTGATGATATTCCCTGCAGCCTTCTCGGTAGGTGTGCAGCCAGACAGCGGTCCTTCGCTCATCTTCATTACCTTGCCAAACGTATTCCAGGAGGCTTTCGGTAACATGCCGGTTGTCGGTTATGTGATTTCGGTGTTGTTCTATGCTTTGCTTGTATTGGCAGCCCTGACTTCTACCATCTCGATGCACGAGATAGGTACCGCCTTTATTTATGAGGAGGGTAAGATAAGCCGTGCCAAGGGAGCCTGGTTCGAGACCATCGTTTGCTGCATCATAGCCGTATTCTGTTCGCTCTCTCAGGGTGCCGTACCTGATTTGGGTTTCTTCGGCAAGGATTTCTTGAGCAATTGTGACAACTTTACAGCCCAGCTGCTCATGCCGTTGAGTTCATTCATCACCTGTCTGTTCCTGGGATGGTATGTGCCTAAGAAGATTGTGCGTGATGAGTTTACCAACTGGGGAACCCTGAAGGGAACTCTCTTCCCTGTTTTCCTGTTCACCATCCGTTTTATCTGTCCAATCTGTATTTTCCTTATCTTCCTGCACCAGTTTGGTGTCATTTAGCAAAACCGGCAAACTTGCAGACAGGCTATCTTGCCCCTAGTAGGCAAGATACGGCTTGATTCTTTCTATTTCGGCAGGTGGAAAGTCTTTGAGAAGACGCAAATCATTCACACTTCTCAGCGGACCATGGGTTCTGCGGTAGTTTACGATTTCCTTTGCCTGGTAAAAGTCCAGGTAAGGATGTTTGCGCAGTTCGGCTAAACTGAGCTGGTTGACATTCATTTTCCGGATATGTTTTGCATCAATATTCATATAGTGGAGGGCTGTCTCGGGCACGCCTTCCACTTCTTGTATCTGGCTCATGGAAACGAAACCGCCTAACCGTTCTCTGTAACGGATGATGCTTCTGGCATAGTAAGAGCCTATGCCGGGAATTTTCTGCAGTTCGGTCGTATCAGCAGAATTGATGTTGATATACTGACCTTCTTTCAGCTTTCGTGGATAACTGTATTGGGTAGTGTCTTTCTTCCTTTCATCTCTAGTTCTTATAGCTGTCTCTTGATAGCCGTAGTTGTATCTTTCTCTTGGGTAAAAGTTGGCAGCCGGCTGGTAGTCTTTACCAATTCTGATAAAGGGCAGCAGTTTTTCGAATTGCTTCTTGGTTAGTCCGTAAACCCGTGCAAAGTCTCTAGGTGTCCTGAAGATACCTCCTTTATTTCGGTATTTGATGATGTTTCTGGCTTGCCATGATTCCAGTCCCAGCCGTTGGAAATCAGATTGGCTTGCCGTATTGGGGTCAAAGGCGAATACTTCGCTCGACTGAAGTCCTTCGTCATAATAGCCTGGCTGTTGCCGCGTGGCATGTCTGATGATACTGTCGTTATGGGCTTGTTGTTTTTCTGATGGCATAGTTTCTTTAGAACCTACAATGAAAATCATTGTGGTACTGACAACGAGCAGGGTCAGGATTACGAGTAACGCTCGCCGTTCATGGTGGTTGATATAAAAAAAATCCTTTAAAAACTTCATAGGCTTACGGATTTTAAGTCTACATGATTGTTTGGTCGGGATTACTGGACTCGAACCAGCGACCTCATCGTCCCGAACGACGTGCGCTACCAACTGCGCTAAATCCCGATATCTGCTGCAAAGGTACATTAAATAATGGACAACACCAACAAAAATAGACTTTTTTATCTTTTTTTGAAAGAAATTTCCCGAAAAATTTGCAGGAACCAGAAAAAAGTATTACCTTTGCACCCGCAAATGATAAATCGCGATTTGTGAAAGTTGGTGCCATAGCTCAGTTGGTAGAGCAAAGGACTGAAAATCCTTGTGTCCCCGGTTCGATTCCTGGTGGTACCACTTCTTTAAGAGACTGAATCTTCGTAACAGGATTCAGTCTTTTTTTATGCCCTTTTTTATAATATTCCATTTTACACTTATGAAAACGTTTGCGTATGAAAAATGCGCCAGGATGTTTTATAATAGTTATTTTTTCACTACTTTTGCATTGTAAAAATCAACAACAAACCAAAAAATTAATCTAACAAACATTCATTAAAATGAAAAAAGCTTATTTATTATTGTTGGCTGGAATGTTGTCTACGGCAGTATTTGCCGGCAGCAAACAGACGGTTAAGATTGATGGTCAAGTCATAGACAAGACTGTCACAGAGATTACCTTTGATGGCGACAATGTCGTTCTTCAGTATTCAGATAATACATCTGATCAGGCAGATATGTCGCTCGTAACCCTTTCTTTCACTTATCAAACTACCGGCATCAGTCAGGTAGAAAGCATTAAGCAGGCATTGCAAGGTAAGGTTTATAACCTTCAGGGCCAGTGTGTAGGTTCTTCCCTCCAGGGTTTATCTAAGGGTGTTTATATTATTAATGGTAAGAAAGTAATCATCAAATAAAAAAGGAGGATTGAACAATGAAGAAAATGGTATTTACTTTGGCACTCCTCCTGATGAGTTTGAGTGCTGCCGTGGCTCAGACAGGGACATTTAAGATTACCCATGCCGTGGCTCGTAACAGCAAGGTCAATCAGATGTGTGTTACCACCAATGCTGGCGATGTGAAGTATTACAATACAGCCGACTTGACAAGTGTTAAGTTCGAAGGTGACAAGACTATTATTACTCCTAAGTCTGGTGCAGAGAATGATGAGTACAATGCTTCAGTTCAAGCCGTCAGATTTGCTAAGAAGGCCGATCAGGGCGAAAGTGGTGATATTGACAATCCTGCAGGTGTGATTCAGATTACTGAGGCAAAGGGCTGGCAGGAGTCTGCCTACCTGAAGTGGGCTCCATTCGAGGGCGCTTCTTCTTATAATGTATATGTAGATGACAAGAAGATTGATGCTCAGTTGGTTCGTCAGTATGCTTCTTACTATCGTGCTGATGTTCTCGGTTTGAAGGCTGGTACTTATTCAGTAAAGGTTGTTCCTGTCAATGCTGAAGGTACAGAGATTGATGGTGCCAATACAGCTTCTAACTTGGTAGTAAAAAGCTACAACCGTGAGGGCTTTGCTCATTTCAAGTATGATGGTGTAGGTGCTTATAATAATGATGGTACTTTGAAGGCTGGTGCTAAGGTGCTGTATATTACAGCCAAGACCGCTAAGACAGTTTCTACAACCGTCAATACAGGTAAGTCAGAGACTATTACTGGTCTTCAGTCTATTATTGATGCTTATTCTAAAGGTAAGGATAAAACTCCTATCGCATTCCGTATCATTGGTAAGGTTAGTCTTTCTGATTTGGATCACATTTCAAGTTCTGCAGAAGGTTTGCAGGTTAAGGGAGCTACTATGAATATGACATTCGAAGGTGTCGGTGATGATGCTACCGTATATGGCTTCGGTTTCTTGCTTAGAGAGGCAGTGAGTGTAGAGTTCCGCAACTTTGCTATCATGCGTTGCCTGGATGATGCTATGTCTCTTGATACTAAAAACTCTCATGTATGGATTCACAATATGGATCTCTTCTATGGTAAGAAGGGTAGTGCTGCCGACCAGGCTAAAGGTGATGGTACTGTAGATATCAAGGGTGATTCTAAGTATGTTACTGTAGCTTACAACCGCTTCTGGGATAATGGTAAGGCTTCTATGTGTGGTATGAAGAGTGAAACTGGTGAAAACTGGATTACTTATCATCACAACTGGTTCGACCATTCAGACTCTCGTATGGCTCGCGTTCGTACCATGAGTGTTCACATGTACAACAATTACTATCAGCATAATGATGTTTATGGTATTGGTGCAACAAAGGGTTCAAGTGTATTCATGGAGTCTAATTACTTTGATGGTGTTAAGCGTCCTATCATGAGCTCTAAGCAAGGAACTGATGCTATGGGTGATGGTACTTTCTCTGGTGAGGATGGTGGCCTGATTAAAGCGTACGGCAATGTATTTGCCAACAAGCCTGATAACTTCAGCTATATCACATACGCAGACAATAATACAAGTTTTGATGCTTACGAGGTTTCTGCCCCAAGTGAGCAGGTTCCTGCAAGCGTAAAGACTTTGGTAGGTGGTACTTCTTACAACAATTTCGATACCAACTCAAACCTCATGTATGCATACGCTGCAGATAAGGCAGAAGATGTTCCTGCTATTGTAGAAGGCTTCTATGGCGCAGGTCGTTTGAATCATGGTGATATTGATTTCGTTATTCCTGATGAGACAGTCGTAACAAATGGTCACCAGCAGCCATGGCCTGCTTTGGCAAGCATTCTTGACGCTTATACTTCTGGTGTTGTCAAAGTGTTCGGTGAGAGCAATGCTTCTGGCGAAGGTGGCGAAACAGGTGGTTCAGGCGAAGGTGGTAGCACTGGTGGCTCTACTGGTGGTTCAGAAGGTGGCAGTACTGTAACTCCTATCGAGGGTACTGTTTTGGTAACATTCACAGGTTCTAAGCCTTCAAGTAGCATAGTAACAGTTTCAGGCAACTATACTACAAATAATGGAACTGCTACTATTGACGGCACTTCATATTCTACTTGTGTAAAGATGGAGTCTGCAACTAATATCTCAGTAACTGTTGATAAGAAAGTCACAATGACCCTTTATTTCAGTTCAGCAGATACCAAGACGAACGCCAAAATTGATGGAAAGAAGCCTGCTGAAGTAAATGCAGTTATTGATTCAACAGCTAAGACAATGACTGTAACATTGGATGCAGGTTCTCATACTATTACAAAGCAGGATACATGCAACCTCTTCGGTATTAAACTTGTACCTATAACAGAGTAAAGGTATAGAACTGATTTAAAGATTCCTGCCTCTTTAATGACAAAACGGACAAAAGCTAGATAAAGATTTGCTTTTGTCCGTTTTTTCTTTATTTTTGTCTTAAATCTATCTGCTGTTTTCTTCTTTTTTCTCTACTTTTGCAACCGAAAACAATTTTAAACGCAAACTCATTTAAACGTAAACGCAACCTAAAAGTAAAACAATGAACGTAATCCAGAATTTAGCAAAGAGAAGTTTGCTTCTCGTGGCATTGTTCGTCATCGGATGTCTGCAACTCTTGGCGCAGACAAGAACCATCAAAGGTGAGGTGACAGATGCGCAGAATGGTGAGGCTCTGATTGGCGCCACTGTCATGGTGGAAGGCGAAAAGGGCGGTACAGTTACTGATTTTGACGGTAACTTCAGTCTTCAGGTATCTTCTTCAGCCAAGAAGATCAAGGTATCTTATATCGGTTATATTGATAAGGTACTTTCTATTTCTGACAATATGAAGGTGAAACTCGAATCTGACAGCAAGGCGCTGGCTGATGTCGTGGTCATCGGATATGGTACGGCAAGAAAGAGTGACCTGACTGGTTCCGTAGCTACCGTGAAATCGAAGGACTTTAATAAAGGTCTCGTTTCTTCTCCAGAACAGTTGATCAACGGTAAGGTTTCGGGTGTACAGATTATGTCCAACAGTGGTTCTGCCTCTGCCGGTAGTACCATCCGTGTGCGTGGTGGTGCATCTCTTAATGCCAGCAACGACCCTCTTATCGTGCTCGATGGTGTACCATTGGAGCAGGGTGGTATCTCTGGTAACAGCAGCAACTTCCTCAGCATGATCAACCCTTCTGATATCGAGAGCATGACTGTATTGAAGGATGCTTCTTCTACAGCCATCTATGGTTCCCGTGCATCTAACGGTGTCATCATCATTACCACCAAGAAGGGACAGCAGGGTGCTGTAAAGGTGAACTTCAATACCACCAACAGTTTGCAGACCCGTGCGCAGATGGTAGATATGCTGAGCCGTGATGAATTCGTGAATGTCATCAACCAGTTTGGTACAGATAACCAAAAGTCATTGCTCGGTACTGCCAATACCGACTGGAATGATGAGGTTTACCGTACTGCCTTCGGTACAGATAATAACCTCAGCGTGAGCGGCAGCATCGACAAGTGGTTGCCATTCCGCGTGTCTGTAGGCTATTACAACCAGAGCGGTCTGGTTCGCAAGGACAATGTAGAGCGTTGGACAGGTAACGTGGTATTGACTCCTAGCTTCTTCCAGGATCACCTGAAGTTGACCATCAATGCCAAGGGAACCCTCAATAACAACTCATTCAATAATGGTGGTGCCGTATGGGCAGCTGCCACATTCAACCCAACCATCCCGGTTTATTCCGGCAACGACAAGTATGGTGGCTATAATGAGGCACTCGATGCTGATGGCGTTCCAGTGAATGCGGGTGTAAGAAACCCACGTGGTCTGGTGGATCTTTATGATTCAAAGAGTAAGGTAAGCCGCTTCATCGGTTCAATGGATGTAGATTATAAGGTTCATTTCCTGTCAGACCTCAAGCTCCATGCTACCGTGGGTGCTGACTATGCCAAGGGCGACGGAACCGTTTATGTTCCTGCCTACGCAGCACAGAGCTACAACAAGGATGAGTCTTTGGGCGGTAGCGATTACAAGTATGGTCCTCAGAAGAACGAGAACCGCTTGCTTACCCTCTATGCCAACTATGCAAAGTATTTCGAAGATATCAAGAGTAATGTAGATCTCACAGCCGGTTACGACTACCAGTACTGGAAGAGTACTACACCTCTTTATTATACCAAAAGTGCGGCAGGCACAAACCTGTCAACCGTAAAGGCATCAGATTACCGTCATGTAATGTTGTCATATTACGGACGTATCAACTATTCATTCGATGGAAAGTATCTTCTGACGGCTACCGTTCGTCGAGACGCATCTTCCCGTTTCTCTAAGGATACCCGTTGGGGTACTTTCCCATCTGTTGCTTTGGGCTGGACTTTGACAGAAGAGCCTTGGTTGAAGAACCAGAAGGTACTTTCTAACTTGAAACTCCGTGCCAGCTATGGTGTTACCGGTCAGCAGGAAGGTATCGGCAACTACAACTATCTGCCGGTTTATACCTACAGCGTGACAGGTGCCGAAGCATTCATCAACGGACAGTATATCAATACTTACCGTCCTGAGGCATACGTATCAGACTTGAAGTGGGAGACTACAACCTCCTGGAACTTCGGTCTTGATTTCGGATTCCTGGATGGTCGTATCGGTGGTGCCATCGATTTCTATACCCGTAAGACCAAGGACCTGCTGGCTTCTGTTCCTACAGCGGCAGGTACCAACTTCTCAAAGACTATCCTTACCAATGTAGGTAATGTGGACAGCAAGGGTATTGAGGTTTCTCTGAATGCAACCCCTATCCAGACCAAGGACTGGGAGTGGAATCTGAGCTACAACTTTACCTGGCAGAACATGAAAGTGAAGAACCTTTCATTGACAAAGGGTGGAAGCCAGACCAACGTGAAGGTAGGTCCATCTATCGATGCTTACCAGTTCCAGGTACTCTCAGAGGGATATGAGCCATACATGTTCTATGTATATCATCAGCTCTACGACTCTAAGACTGGCAAGCCAATCGAGGGTGCTTATGCCGATTTGAACAATGATGGCGAAATCAATGATGCCGATCTCTACCGCTATCATTCTCCAGCCCCTAAGTACATCATGGGCTTGAGCACATCTTTGAGATACAAGCAGCTGACACTCGGTATGAGTTTCCGTGCCAACATCGACAACTATGTATACAACGGCATGGGTATGAGTACAGGTGCTTTCGAGACAGTAAGCTACAACAACTCACAGCTCAACAATCTCAACACCAGTTTCCTGAAGACAGGTTTCAAGACCCGTCAGTATCTCTCTGATTACTACGTAGAGAATGCTTCGTTCCTGAAACTCGACAACCTGAGTTTGAGCTACAACGTAGGCAAGATCAACAAGTGGGCTTCGCTTACCGTATCTGCAATGGTACAGAATGTATTCACCATCACCGGTTACTCAGGCACAGACCCTGAGGTGCCAAACGGAATGGACAACTCATTCTATCCACGTCCTCGCACTTACTCAGTAAGCCTCGGACTTCAGTTCTAACAATCAAAACAGATAACAATGAAACTTAAGAATATATTATATAGTATGATGATGGGAACAGCGGTGCTGACAGGCACAACCAGCTGTGTTTCCGATCTCGACCAATATCCTCATACAGAGACAACCTCTAAGGATGTTTATACCTCGCTTGCCAATTATGAGGCTGTGCTGGGTAAGATTTACGCTGCCATGGTGACTAGCGGTCAGGGCAAGGGCGGCGACAACAAGGATATGGAATCCGTATTGAACAATGGTAGTGGTTTCGATTACATGCGTATGTTTATCAATATGCAGGAGTGTGGTACCGATGAATTTGCCTCTACCTGGCTGACAGGTGAGCAGACTACGGGTCTTACCTATCTCTCTTGGGATGCCAACGATGCCTGGGTATCAGATATGTATTATCGTATCTACTACAACATCGCCCTCTGCAACGAGTTCCTGCGCAATGCCAACAGTGCCAGTTTCTCGGGTGCTGATGCTGAGAAGATGAAGGAGTATAAGGCAGAAGTCCGTTTTATGCGTGCTCTGTTCTATTACCATGCCCTCGATTTCTATCGCAACATTCCGATGGTGACAGAGAACGACCCTGTGGGCAGCTACATTCCTCCTCGTTATACTCCTCAGCAGACATTCGATTATATTGAGAGCGAGTTGAAAGATTGTGTAGGCGATATGCTTCCTGCATCTACCTGTCCTTACGGTCAGGCTTCTCAGGGTGCTGCCTATACCTTGCTTGCCAAGCTTTATCTGAACAGCGAGGTTTATACCGGCGTTGCCAAGTATGCCGAGTGCAAGGAGGCTTGTGAGAAGGTGATGGATATGGGCTACTCTTTGGAGTCTGATTACAGCAAGCTCTTCAATGCTGATAATAATAAGCGTACCAACGAGATTATCTTTGCCTTGCCGGTAAGTGCTGAGCATACTGTAAGCTGGGGCTCATCTACTTATCTGGTTTGTGGACAGGTAAGTATGTCGAATGCCAACCAGAATGTAGCCGATTATGGCGTTACTGCCGGCTGGAGTGAATTCCGTCTTCGTCCTGAGTTCGTGGATAAGTTTACCCAGACCGATATTGATGGCAATGGTGACAAGCGTTGCAAGTTCTTCACCAATGGTCAGAACAAGGATGTAACCAGCATGACAGATGAAGCCACCGGCTATCTTTCTGAGAAGTGGAGCAACCTGAAGGATGATGGTACTACGGCATCCAATACTGCCGATGCAGGTGTAGAAACTGATTTCCCTCTCTTCCGTTTGGCAGATGTCTATCTGATGTATGCCGAGTGCGTGGTTCGTCTGCATAACGACTGGGATAACTGGGCTGGTGGTAGTGATGCTACAGATCCAACCGTGATTGCATCTCGCAAGCAGGGTGCTATCTATTGGATCAACCAGCTTCGTGAGCGCTCTAAAGCTTCTGATGTTTGGTCTAGCAATTTTGCCAATGACGATGCCTTCCTCCAGTTCATCCTCGATGAGCGTGCCCGTGAACTCTATCATGAAGGTTATCGCCGTACCGACCTGATTCGCTATGGTCAGTTTACTACTAATAAGTACATCTGGCAGTGGAAGGGTGGTGTCCACGACGGACAGGCAGTGGATAGCAAGTACAACATCTATCCAATCCCTAACACCGAGCTTACCGCCAATCCAAATCTTCATAACGACAACTATTAATAGGATAAAAGAATGAAAAAGATATTTAGAAACCTGATGATGCTTCTCTGCGCACTCACCGCTTTGGTGAGTTGCGACGAGAGTGGCGACAAGATATATCTGGATGGCTTCAAGGCATCCGATCTGATGGCATCGGCATCCGATGTGAAGCTGTCTGTAGATAACAGTAAGGACGTTGTCCTCTCGTTGGCTTGGCAGAATCCTACCTTGCTTTCGAGCGATGAAACCAAGCCTGCGGGCAGCGGAGTGCTGAAAACTTATCTGCAGGTATCAGCCTCAGAGAACTTTATTTCAGAAAAGGAATACACCGTAACCGACCTTTCCAAGGCTTTCACCGGTGCAGACCTCAATGCTGCAGCCAAGGATCTCGGCTTGTCTCCTGATGTGAGTTCACCTCTTTATTTCCGTATCAAGAGTCTGATGGGTAGTAATCTTGATGCCGCTTACAGCAATGTCTGCCAGGTAAAGGTTACTCCATACCTCATTGATATGAGCTACATCAATATCCTGAATGAGAAAAAGGATCAAGTTCTGACCAAACTCTATTCTCCTAATTCTGATGGAGTTTATTCTGGCTATATGAATGCCTCTTCTTGGTTCCATATCTGGGGTAAGGAAAATGATGGTACCATTTGGGGTAATGTAGGACAGGATGGTCATGTGTACGAAATGGATAATACTGAGTCTGCATGGAACATCTGGTTCCCAGGTCAGGCTGGTATCTATTATGCAGTTATTGATACAAAGGCTAAGGAATTTAAGCCAACTCTCCTCAAATCTTTCCAACTGAATGGTGAAGATATGACCTACGATGCTCCTAACTATGCTTGGACCAAGGTCATTACAACTACAGCCGATAATACTCCAGTCAGCATCGTAGCTACAGGCGCTGAGTACAGCAAGGCTACTGGTACAGAAGATGCTGCAGCTGTGGTGAAGACCATGAACTATACTTTGGCTGATGGCAAGATGACAGATGCTGCAACTGCTGGCAGCGTGAATATAGCCAAGGCGGGTACTTATACCGTAACCGTGAAGGTTGGTGAGCACAGTCAGTTGGAATATACCATCGTTGAGGGCGACCAGACAACTCCAGAGCCAGAGGCTAGCAATACTCTCTGCATGTTCAGCAAGGATGGTAACACCCTTCTTGCCGTGATGAACAAGGTGAGTGATGGCGTTTATACCTGCACGTACAAACCATATGCTTGGGAGAACTTCCGATTTATCTACGTAGGTGAAAACAAGGATGACAAGCAGACTTGGTATGGCTCTGTTCCAGACAATCTCTTTAATTTATCTACTGCAGGTGACTGTTGGGACATTTGGTTCAAGGATGATGTAACTGGTGGTGAAGTTACCGTTACCGCCGACCTCAACACCATGACATGGAAATATGAATAATTAATAAGAAAAATAGCAATGAAAAATATATTGGGAAAAGCCATGTTGCTGGCTACAGCGCTCTTGTTCTCTATTACGGGAACAAGTTGCAGCAGCGACGATTCTACTGTTCATGAGCAGGAGAAAACATACGATATGAGCGGTTTTGCCAAGGGCGCCGATGTTTCCTGGCTCACAGAGATGGAGAAGGATGGTGTGAAATTCTATAATCAGAATGGCAAGGCAACAGAATGCATGAAGCTCCTCCGCGAAGAGGGAACCAATTCTATCCGTCTGCGTGTCTGGGTAAATCCGGAAGGTGGCTGGTGTGGCAAGGATGATGTCATCGCCAAGGCTTGGCGAGCTCAGCAGCTCGGCTTCCGTCTGATGATTGACTTCCACTATTCTGATACCTGGGCTGACCCGGGCAACCAGAAAGTTCCTGCTGCATGGCAGGGCTATACTGCCGAACAAATGAAACAGGCTGTGGCTGATCATACCAAGGATGTATTGACAGCCCTGAAGGATAAAGGTGTAACCAACGTAGAGTGGGTGCAGGTGGGTAATGAAACCCGCGACGGAATGCTCTTCAACAGCGATGAGGCTGTAACCGGTCAGGTGTCTAAGAATGCAGCCAACTTTGCTGCTTATGTCAATGCTGGATATGATGCCGTAAAGGCGGTTTATCCACAAGCTAAAGTCATCGTGCACGTGGATGAGGGTAATAACCTCGGCCGTTATACCTGGCTCTTTGGTGAATTGAAGAAAAAGGGTGGAAAATGGGATGTCATCGGTATGTCACTTTATCCAGAAGATAACAATTGGCAGGAATTAACCACCAATTGTCTGAATAATATTAAGACTTTATCAGAACAGTACAACTGCAATGTCATCATCTCTGAAATCGGTATGTGGTGGGGCTCTGACCAGGCTGCGCCAATGATGAAGAAGATGGTGAATGGCTGCAAGAATATTTCTTCCTGCGAGGGTATCTTCTATTGGGAACCAGAAGTTTACAACAACTGGAAGCCAGCCAACTATACCACTCTGGGTTGGGATGCATATACTAAGGGAGCGTTCGACAACAGCGGCAAACCAACTGCCGTATTCAATGCATATAAATAAGAATATTAAATAGCAATATGATCAAGAGAAGCATTACTTTCATGACTCTTGCCCTGGCACTCACTACGCTGTGCCAGGCACAGAGTAGAAAAGTCATTAATTTGCCATCGTGGGACTTCTCCCGTGATGGTAAGGCGTGGCAGCAGGTAGCTGTTCCGCACGATTGGGCTATCTCGGGACCTTTTGATAAGAAATGGGATCTGCAGATGGTGGCCATCGAGCAGAATGGCGAAACCGAAAAGACCGAGAAGTCGGGACGCTCTGGTGCGCTGCCTTGGATAGGTGAGGGTATGTATAAGATGAATCTTCAGTTGCCGAAGGGCTACAAGCGTGCCGTCCTCGTTTTTGATGGTGCGATGAGTCAGCCTATCGTTAAGGTGAATGGCAAGGAGGCTGGCAAGTGGGCTTACGGCTACAATGCCTTCCGCATCGACATTACTCCTTACGTGCAGTTTGGCGGAAAGAAGAATCTCATCGAGGTTCATCTTAATAATGTAGAGGAAAGTAGCCGTTGGTATCCGGGAGGCGGTCTTTACCGTCCGGTTTCCGTGGAACTCTATGGCAACGAGAACTTCTCTACTTGGGATACCTTCGTGCGTACCCTGAAGGCTGATAAGCAGGAGGCTGAAGTAGAAGTAAACGCCCTGCTGGAAGGAAAAACTGGTAAGTCGGGCAAGACCGTCATAGCCCTGTTGGATGAGGCTGGCAAGAAGGTTGCCGAGCAGATCGTCACAGGTGCCAATCCTGAAATCAAGACTACTCTGAAGGTAGCGAATCCTCAGCTCTGGTCTCCGGAATCTCCTTACCTCTATCAGGTAAAACTTACCCGATATGAAGGCAAGAAGGTGGCTGATGTGCAGACTCTGAAGACTGGTATCCGCACCATCGCCGTATCAAAGGATTATGGATTCCAGCTCAATGGCATTACCCGTAAGATCAAGGGCGTCTGTCTGCACCACGACCTCGGTCCATTGGGCGCTGCAGAGAACAAGGCAGCTCTCATCCGTCAGATCAAGATGATGAAGCAGATGGGTTGCGACGCCATCCGTACCGCCCACAACATGCCTTCTACCATGCAGATGGAAATCTGCGATTCTCTCGGTATGATGGTCATGGCAGAGAGTTTCGATATGTGGATTTATCCTAAGTGCAAGAACGGCTACGCCAAGTTCTTCAAGGAGTGGAGCGATAAGGATATCACCAATCTGGTAAAGCACCACCGCAATCATCCTAGCATCGTGATGTGGAGCATCGGTAACGAGATTCCTGAACAGTGGAGTCAGGAGGGTGTGCAGATTGCCAAGCGTCTGCAGGACCTCTGTCATCTGTATGACCCATCCCGTCCTGTTACCCAGGGCATGGATAGGGCAGAAGATGCCCTGAAGAGCGGCTTTGCCCAGACCATGGATGTGCCGGGCTTCAACTATCGCGTACATAAATATTATAAGAATATTGAGCAGTTGCCTCAGGGCTTCCTCTTGGGTTCAGAGACTGCCTCTACGGTCAGCTCCCGTGGCGTATACAAGTTCCCAGTAGTGGTAAGTGATAAGGCTACCTATCCTGATGGTCAGTGCTCAAGCTATGATACCGAATACTGTTCCTGGAGCAATCTTCCGGATGATGACTGGAAGATGCAGGATGACTACAGTTGGGTAATCGGTGAGTTTGTATGGACCGGTTACGACTATCTGGGCGAGCCGACTCCTTACGATACCTACTGGCCAAGCCGCAGCAGCTACTTCGGCATCTGCGACCTTGCCGGACTTCCAAAGGACCGGTATTATATGTATCGTGCCCGCTGGAACGAGCAGCAGCATACCACCCATCTTCTTCCTCACTGGAACTGGAAGGGCAGAGAAGGACAGGTTACCCCTGTATACTGCTACACCGATGGTGTGGAAGGCGAACTCTTCGTCAACGGCAAAAGTCAGGGCAGGGTTCGCAAGGACAAGTCAAGCCGCCTCGACCGCTATCGTCTGCGCTGGAACAATGTGAAGTATGAACCGGGTGAGATTCGCGTGGTTACCTACAATCAGTATGGCGAAAAGGTGGGCGAGGACGTGAAGCGTACTGCCGGCGAGCCTGCACAGATGAAGTTCAGTGTAGAAACTCCTGATCATGAACCTATTGCCTGCATGGTAGAAGGTTGTACCGATGAGCACAATGTGCTTCTGAATGCCGATGGCAACGACCTTGCCTTCATCACCGTGAGTCTTCTGGATAAGGACGGAAATGAATGTCCGCTTGCCGATGACGAACTGACCTTCGAGGTGAGTGGTGCCGGCACTTTCAAGGCAGCCTGCAATGGCGATGCCACATCGCTCGAACCGTTCACCCAGCCACAGATGAAACTCTTCTCTGGCAAACTCGTTGTCATCGTACAGAGCAGCAAGCAGAAGGGCGACATCATCCTGAAGGTAAAAGACAGCAAGCGAAATATCGAAAAGTCGATTACGCTTCAGGCAATATAAGATAACAAAGACCGATTTCGGTTGGTTATAAAGTATATAGTTTATATCGGATCCTCTGGGAATAGCAGCGGCTATTTTTCCCAGGGGATTCTTTTTTTTATGAATTTCCTCCGATATTTTTTGGCGTTATCATGAATATTGTGTAAATTTGCACACATGAAAAAGTCAATAAAACCTATATACCGCATCAGCATGGCAATTGCTATGCTCTTTATTTCGCTTGCCATCCATGCGCAGCGTTTCGTCAACACCTCCCTTGAAGGTGCTCAGGCAGTTTGTGCCATTACCCAGGACAGTGATGGAATGATATGGCTCGGAACCGACAATGGTCTATACAGCTATGATGGTTATCATGGTTATCGCCATTTTCAGGAACATACATTCAGCAATACGCGTGTCAATGCGCTCGGTTTCGAGGGCAGAATGCTCTATCTGGCTACTGGCAACGGCATCCTGAAATTCGATACGCAATCTTATCAATATGCCGAAACACCAGCCATGAAGGCTTTTGCCGATGAGGCGAAGCGCAAGCAGCTGAAGGAACTCCGTGTGCTCGATGTCAAGGGTGGTAAGACTGACTTCGGTGGCGATGTCTATGCCTTGCTCTCTACTCCGCGAGGCTTGCTCGTAGGTTCGCTCGCAGGTCTGCATCTCGGCAGCAGACTGATTCCGCTCCGTGCCGGAGAACAGCCGCTGGTCAATGCGCTCGCCTATGATGCCAAGCGCCGATGCTACTGGATTGGTACCGAGGGCGCTCTCTATTGTGCCGATCTGCAACTAAGGAACTTCTCACAGATTCCAGCTCTGAACGGCAATTCCATCAAATGTCTTTCTACAGATGCTGCCGGCAATCTCTATATCGGAACAGATAACGGACTCTATCAGATGGCACTCTCCAATGCCATCACCCATTATATCCACGATTCCCGCGATGATGCTTCTATTCCTAACAACATCGTCTGGGCTTGCTTTGTAGATAAATGGCAGAATGTATGGGTGGGTACTGACAATGGACTCTCCCGTCTCACTACCCATACCTATTACCGCTATGTATCGCTCGATAAGATTACGATGTCGGGTGAGGGCAACTGTCTGCATGCCATGCTCCAGACCCGTAACGGCGAATGGTGGATGGGCGGTACCAACGGTCTGATTCATTTCACCCGGAATGCTGAAGGCTATCAGAATGTGGCATGGTACAAGCAGAACAGCTCTGCCTTCCCGCTGAGTCATAACCGTGTACGCAAGATTTATGAAGACCATGACGGCGATGTATGGATCTGTACCGACCATGGCATCAACTTCTATGACCGCAGTTCCCGTCAGATGCGCAACTTCATCGTCTACGATAAGAGTGGCAAGTATTCTACTGCCTGGGCTTACGATATTCTCCAGGACAAGAAGGGCAGGATTTGGATGGGTTCTTATCAGGGCGGTGTCTTCGTGATGGATAAGGCGGCTCTTCTGAGCGGCAAGACCATAGCCGACTGGCATTACTCGGACAAGGGAAAGAATGCGCTTTCTGGTCTGCATGTGGGTCAGATGGTGATGGATGGAAAGGGTAGGATTTGGGTTTCTACCTATACCCGTCTCAACTGCATCAATCCGAACAATATGAAGGTGGTGCAGGTAGCTAACTCAGATGTTGTCAACTATCTGATGGCAGACAGCAAGGGCAATATCTGGATGGGTGATAACAGTTCGGTAACCTGTTATTATGCAGCCGGTTCTGTGCTGGGTAACAGCTTTTCTTCCAAGACATGGCAGATTGGTGGCAAGGTAAGTACCATGTGCGATGTGGAAGGCAAAATATGGGTGGTATCGGGCAATGAATGCTGCGTAATCAATCCTGAGGGCGGGAGCCAGCGCTTCATGATTCCTTCTGTTGTGCCGCTCAACATCTGTTACAGCAGACAGACTCATGAGGTGATGATGGGCGGCAATGACGGCTATGTGGCAATCAGTTCCGATGTAGCACAGAAGCCTAAGCTGTTTACTCGTCTGATGCTGGCTGGAATCATCGTAAACGGACAGGCTTGTGAGGAGCGTGGAGAAATCTTGGAACTGAAGAGTGATGAGAACAACTTCACCCTGCAGCTCACCGACCTTCCTTTTGCTGATCATCCTTCAGCCGTTTATGCTTACAAACTCGAAGGCAGCGACCACGACTGGCATTATCTGAACTCCGGCAATATTGATATCACCTACAATGGTTTGTCTTATGGCGATTATCATCTTACGGTTCATGCCGTGGATGGTGAAGGCAAGATAGCTGCCGAGGTTTATTCGCTCGACATCTCCGTCCTGCCGCCTTGGTATCTCTCCTGGTGGTGCAAGCTCTTCTATATCACGGCACTCATCGTGTTTGTAGCATGGCTGGTAAGCTGGTATTTTCTGCGCAAGGAACTGGCTGATGCCCAGAAGCAGAAGGCTGAGGTGTTGGAGCAGGTACAGATGCGTATGGACTTCTTCAACCGTCTGGCGGAAGATTTGAAGGCTGCCGTAGCTCATCATTCATTTGATGAGGTGACAGCTCTGATGGTCCGCTACCTGAATGTGAAGATACCTGAGGTGTCATCTTCTGTTGCCACTGGGTTATCCGCTTCGCCTGTATCTGAGCCTGAGTCATCATCCTCAGAACCAGTTCCTGCACGCTCTGAATCTTCTGAAGGGGCAAAGAAGGAAGTAGATGTCAGCGAGTTGGATGTGGCAGACAAGCGTCTGCTCGAAGAGATTAATGAGGCGATAGAGAAGCACATGATTGATTCCGACTTCAACGTTTCGATGTTGCAGGATGTGATAGGCATAGGTGGCAAACAGCTGTATCGCAAAACGAAGGCGATAACGGGCCGTACGCCTGTAGAGTATATCCGTGAGATGCGTATGAGCCGTGCTGCCGAGCTCCTGAGCCAGGGCAAGTTCAGTGTTTCCGAGGTGATGTATACCGTTGGTTTCTCCAACAGCAGCTATTTCTCCAAATGCTTCTCCAAGGAGTATGGCATGACTCCTACGGAATATATGAAGGTGAAGAGGTAAATAAATGATGTGCTTCCGTTTGCCTATGGATATGGCTGTGTGGGGTTTAGAATATGACAGCATTGGGTTACGGATATAACTCCGTCGGGTTATGGATACGACTCCGTAGGCTAATGGAGACGTATCCTTCGGCTTGTCGAGATATCTGCGTCAGCTGACTGAGCTACTTGAGTCAGCTGATTGAGCTACTTGAGTCAGCTGATAAAATACGTTCCGATGCAGTAAAAAATGCGTCCCGATGTAGCATTTGCTACGTCCCGACGCAGCAAAAGATACGTCCCGACGTAGTACAAGCTACGTCGGGACGTAATTTCAGCTTTATGAAAACGAGTGCATAGAAACAAAAAAAAAGTGTGTATTGAACTTGTTTTTGCAAACTGTAATCGGATGTGACAAAAAATCGACAATTAACTAAATTTATGAGCAAATATGCTAAAAAACATAGATATTTCATATCAAACATTTAAATTTTAAGCGATAATCTTGGGCAAATAAGAAAATATTCGTAATTTTGCACCGATTTAAGTTAAATAGGTATTTCCATGCGTGCATATTAGTGAAAGAATGTATAAATGGAGGGGCGAAGTGTCGCCCTGAGTGCTTTCGGCTTTTACCAAACGAGAAAAAAATGAGAAAAAAATTATAATTATTAATTAATAAACTTGAAACAAACAAGGATGAGAAGATTAACTCTTTTACTTGTCTCACTTGTATTGTTGTCTATCCAATCGGTCTTGGCGCAGAGTTTCAGCGTCAAGGGTACAGTCGTGTCTGCTGAAGACAACGAACCGATGATTGGTGTGACCATTATGCAAGAGGGAACATCAAATGGCGTAGTGACCGATATTGACGGTAACTATACCATCGAAATTAAGGGTGCTTCGAAGGCTACGCTTGTCTACTCTTATGTGGGTTGCGTTACGCAGAAGCACGTTGTGAAAGCGCAGACAAATACGCTCAACATCACCCTTGCTTCGGATTCCAAGATGATGGATGAAGTGGTTGTGGTGGCGTATGGCGTGAGAAAGAAGGGAACCATTGCGGGTTCCGTGTCTGCCGTAAAGTCTGAAAAGATAGAAAATGTGCCGGCGGCAAGCTTCGACCAAGCTTTGCAGGGACAGAGTACTGGTTTGCAGGTCATCTCTTCTTCGGGTGAACCTAGCAAGGCGGCTACCTTCCAAATCCGTGGTACCAACTCTATCAACTCCGGAAAGTCGCCACTCTTTATCCTCGACGGCGTGCCAATCTCAAGTTCTGATTTCAATACTTTGAGTCCTAACGACATCGAAAGTATCTCTGTATTGAAAGATGCCTCTTCTACCTCTATCTATGGTGCACGTGCTGCCAATGGTGTGGTTGTCATCACTTCCAAGCGAGGCTTGTCAATGGACAAGGCGAAGATTACGCTCCGTGCACAGTATGGTTTCTCTGAGTTGGCACAGACCAACTGGAAGATGATGAATACCGATGAGCGTATCCAGTTTGAGAAAGAAGTAGGTCTGGATACAGGTAAGGATTACAATCTCCTTTCAAGAGTAAACGTAAACTGGCTGGACGAGGTGTTCAACGACCGCGCTCCGCTGCAGAGCTACGAACTCTCTATCAACCGTGCTACCGACCGCTTGAACTACTATGTTTCTGGTGGTTTCTACGATCAGGACGGTATCGCACAGAATTCAACCTTCCGCCGTTACAACATCCGCACCAATGCTGATGTAAAGGCAGGCAAGTGGTTGAAGGTAGGTACCAACACCATGGCTGCCTATGAGGAGGCTCAGCAGGCTGACGACGGTAGCTATACTACCGTTACTCCTATCTCAGCATGCCGATTCATGCTGCCTTACTGGAATCCATACGCAAAGGATGGCAGTCTGGCTTCACTTTCAGCAGGCAACTGGGCTGGAACCAGCGAGAACCCTATCGTTTACATGGGCTTGAATCCTATCAAGAACAAGAAATATAAGGTGCTCTCTACCATGTATGCTGAAATCTATCCGATAGAGAATCTGACTATACGTACTCAGTTTGGTGCCGATTTCACCCATTCTACAGCGTTCCTCCAGTCGTTCCCAAGTCTCTCTTCAAATCACGGACAGGGTACTGCGGCACGCCAGAGCAGCGATGCCATCAACCTGACAGAGACTACTACGGCTAACTACCGTTTCACTCTGAACGATATCCATTCGTTCAACGTGATGCTGGGTCAGGAGGCTGTCAATTTCCACTCAGATGGTTTCCAGGTATATTCCAAGGGTCAGACCAGCGATCTCCTGACCAATGTATCATCAGGTACACGTGCCAGCCGCTGGGCAGATTCATCTTCTGACTACTCTTACCTGTCATTCTTCATGCGTGGCGAGTATAACTATAAGGAGCTCTACTATGCCGATTTCTCTCTGCGTACTGATGCTTCTTCACGTTTCGGTAAGGATCATCGCTGGGGTACATTCTGGTCGCTCGGTTTCATGTACAACGTGAAGTCTACCGACTGGCTGAAGGATATGAAGTGGCTCAGCACAGCCCAGATTGCCGTAAGTACCGGTACATCGGGTAACTCTGAGATTCCTAACTATTATCACCTGGCTCTGGTTTCTGGTGGTGCCAACTACGATGGTACAGCCGGTTTCTATCCATCACAGAGTGGTAATGAGGAATTGGGTTGGGAGTCAACATGGGCAAACAACTTCGCCCTCCGTTTGGGCTTCCTCGACAGAATCAACTTCAGCTTCGAGGCTTACTACAAGCGTACCTCCAATATGCTGATGCGCGTTCCAGAGTCTTATACCGTAACCGGCGAGGGCTATCGCTGGAAGAACGTAGGTGTGATGGCTAACAAGGGTATCGAGTTGAGTGCTGACGGCGATGTAATCCGCACACGCGACTTCACCTGGAATGTAAGTGCCAACGTATCTTACAACCAGAACCGATTGAAGGAACTCTATAACGGTGTAACCGAGTATGTAAACTCAACCACCGGTTTGAAGTATGTGGTAGGTCACTCAGTAAGCGAGTTCTTCCTGAACCGTTATGCCGGTGTGAATCCAGCGAATGGTGAGCAGCTCTGGTATGACAAGAACGGCAACGTAACCAACGAGTTCCGCGAGAGCGACAAGGTGATGACAGGCAAGACCTATGATGCACCTTGGATGGGCGGTTTCGGTACAAGCTTCCGTTGGAAGGGCTTGCAGCTTTCTGCCCAGTTCAGCTGGATTGGTACACGCTACGTGATCAACAACGACCGTTACTTCGAGGAGAGCGGTGTAACCTTCGGTACTGCTTACAACCAGTCAAACCGTCTGTTGTACGACCGCTGGAAGCAGCCTGGCGATATTACCGACATCCCACGTTGGGGCGAGGTAACCCAGCTCGACGACCGCTTCTTGGAGAATGCATCGTTCCTCCGTCTGAAGAATCTCAGTCTGTCCTATTCTTTGCCACAGAGTCTGTTGCGCAAGACCAACTTCTTCTCTATGGTCAGAATCTACGGTCAGGCACAGAATCTCTTCACCGTAACCGGTTTCAACGGTCTGGATCCTGAGGTTTCATCCAATATTTACCAGGCACAGTATCCGGCATCACGCCAGTTTACTCTGGGTGTTGAATTGCAATTCTAACCAAGAAAGGAGAAAAAAATGAATATCAAAAATATAAAGACATACATCCTGTCGGGAATCCTAGCTCTCTCGATGTCTTCCTGTCTTGATAAGTATCCTGAGGATTCTATCCGCATGGACCAGGCTATCAACACGGTGGACGACATGGACAAGCTGGTGTACGGTATCTACGACAGTTTCAAGAGCAGCGCCCTCTATTCGGGCAATCTGACAATCCTGCCAGATCTGCAGGCAGACTTCGTGTACTGCGTGAAGGGCTACTCTAATGCCTATGGCGATATCTACCGTTGGAAAGATATCAAGGCTACCAACACCGACATCGAGGCGGTATATGCCGACCTTTATGATGTGATCAACCGATGCAATTTCCTGCTCGATAATGTTGAAAAGGTAAAGGCTGCAACCAACGATGATAAGCAGCTTGATAAGTTGGAGCAGTGTGAGGGCGAGGCTTATTTTGCCCGTGCCCTGGCTTACTCAGAACTGATCAAGTGTTTCTGCAAGGCTTACGATAGCGATGAGCAGGCTGCGAAGGAACTCGGCGTTGTACTCACAGAGCACTATTACGGCAATGAGCCACAGAAGAGAGCCAGTCTGAAGGAATCATACGATTTCGTATTGAGAGACCTTGACAAGGCTGCTGAATATCTGAAGGTAGACAAAGACTTCACTGGTACTCTCTATGACGAGATTTACTTCAACGAGTATACCTGTCATGCCTTGCGTGCGCGCGTATCTTTATATATGCATCGCTGGGATGATGCCATCAAGTATGCATCTAAGGTAATCGATAGTAAGTATTACGTGCTGGCAAGCTGCACACAGAAGATAGGCAACACCAGTTATTATCAGTATCAATGGACAGCAGGTAAATCTACAGAAGGAATCTGGAAGGTAGGCTTCACCGTGAACAGCTATGGCGGTGCACTGGGTACCATCTTCGATAACTACAACTTCGTAACTTATCGTCCAGACTATGTGCCTGAGACATGGGTCATCAACTCATTCGACGCCAATGACCTCCGTGCTGCAACCATCTTCACAACCCGTGTAACAGGTTATGAGCACGGTTTGCAGTGGCCTTTGCTGAGCAAGTATTTCGGCGATGCAGAATTCCGGAACAACAATATCCTGCATGTTCACCAGCCAATGGTATTCCGTCTCTCAGAGCAGTATCTGATTCGTGCTGAGGCTTACGCCATGAAGAAGGACTATGGTAAGGCAGGTAAGGACATCTCTACCTTGCGTACAGCCCGCTATTCATCTTATGGTGGAAACACCTCGATGAGCGAGAGCAACGCCATGAAGATAATCGAGGCAGAGCGCGTGAAGGAACTCTATATGGAAGGCTTCCGTCTGAACGACCTCAAGCGCTGGCACAAGGGATTTGAGCGTAAGGCTGCCGACCAGCCTGCTGCCAACTTTGTGCAGAGCAGTCTGAAGGTTGAAAAGGATGACCCTCTCTTTGTCTGGCCAATTCCTCAGCATGAGCTTGAGGCACCAGGTTCTGAGATTCAGCCTAATGAAAGTAACAAATAAAATAAGGAGACGATCATGAAGAAAATAATGATGGGATGTTTGGCAGCCGTAGCTGCACTCATCGCTCTTGTGAGTTGTTCACAGGATTATACCACTTATGCTGGTCCAAGTCATATCATGTTCTCTGATACGCTCTATCAGTATGCTGTACAGAAAAGCAATGAGGTTTTCAATGTGCCTGTATCTGCAACCGAAAAAGCTGACTACGACCGCACCTTCGGCGTGGAGGTAGTAGACAAGCAGAGCAATGCCATCGAGGGTAAGCATTACCGCATCCTCAACAACACCGTTACAATCAAGGCGGGCGAGATGGTAGGAAATGTGAAGGTTCAGGGTATCTATGATAACATCGGCAAGACCGACTCGCTCGGTTTCACCCTGAAACTGGTGATTCCGGAAAAGTATAACTGGACAGATCTCTATAAGGACTATGCCCACGTGGTAATGCAGAAGTCTTGTCCTTTCGATATCCACAACTTCTCAGGCTGGTGCAAGGTAACATCTACCTTCTACAGCAAGTATCTGAACAACGTAACCAACCGTCTGATCAAGACTGAGGTAGTGGAAGGCGAGGATAATACCGTTCTGCTGAAGGATGTTTACTATAAGGGCTACAATCTGAAGTTGAAGTTCAATACCAAGAACATTCTTGAGCCAAAGGTAGAGATGGACGACCAGATTGCCGGTGAGACCGGTGAGGCGTTCGGTACCATCTATGGAGACGGCAAGTTGCGCATCAGCCAGCCTTCTCTCTATACCTCTTATTATAACACCTGCCAGAACTATGTATTGCAGTATGTCACCATGAGTGTTAACAACAAGGATGGTTCAACCTACGGCAACGTAGGAACCTTCATCAACATGTATGAATGGATCAGTGATGCAGAGGCAGAGAAATTGAAAGAACAAGGATATTAATCGTAGAATAAAAAGAAAATGAAAACATTGATTTCAAAATATTGGCTCGTATTGATGGCGCTGGTATCAGTGACTCTGTTCACAGCTTGTTCCAGCGATGACGATGCCGTAACTCCTGTGTTCCCACAGGTACAGACTATCGGCGGTGCAGCTGGTGCTGAGTTGGACTTCACCTTCGATGCCAACGAGAGCTGGAGCCTTTCTTCAGACAAAATCTGGTGTAAACTGGTGCAGGGCGAGAAAGCAGACGCCTTCGTACTCAATGGTACTGCAGGCAAGCAGACCATCAAGGTTAAGATTACTGCTGATGATGCCAGCAATGATATGAGCGTGGCTCAGCTCTTCCTGAATATGGGCGGTCAGAAGGTTGCCATTGCTGAGGTTAAGCGTTCGGCTGCCGACCATATACTGACGGTTTACGATGCGGATGGCAATGATATCACCGAGACAGGTATCACTGTAGGTTACAATGTATACACCAAGTTTACTGTAAAGTCAAACTTCCGTTTTGCTGTTACCAACACTCCAGCTTGGGTAGACTTGGAAGGCGGCTTCCTGGTAGGTACACCTAACAAGGCTGTTGTTGGCGGTGTTTCCTTCAAGGAGAATCAGGGCGTAAGTGCTAAGTATGCCATCGCTAAGGACGGCAAGTACACCATCACCTTCACTTCTGAGGATGGCAAGGCTGCTGTAACCATACCTGTTATCTATAATGGTATGACCACCAGCACCATGGATGTTACTTATCCAACCTCTTCACAGTGGGCTGTATGGAATGTATCTCTCGATGGTAAGGTGTTCACTCAGAATGGTTCTAGCCTGAATGGCGGTGATACCAACGCTTTCACCTTCTACAACTTCGTTCCTTTCACCCTCAAGACCTTGGGTGATGCTTACCAGCTGGTAGTCTTCGAGAAAAAGGAGAATGGTTTGTTCGAGGCTGAAACTGATGCTGTGAAGCTGCAGGGTGAGAAGGGTGATGTTAAGCTCACTATTGATGCCTTGAGCAGCGGAAGCCGTGAGTTCCTGGTTTATGCATTGCCACAGAGCGTATTCGAGAGTCTGGAGAATGGACTCGACGGAATGCTGGAGAACAACTTTACAACTGTGAAGAGCGATTATGACCGCTACTTCCTGATGGATGTTGTACAGAAGGAGGCCAACTCTTCTGCTGATGATCAGTCTGCAGCACCGACAATCTTGAAGATGGGCAATTTGCCAGTAGAGTGCAAGAAGGATAAATCAATGTATGGTTCTATCATATCAGAAGCATTTAGCTACAATGGTGACGAAATATATGTCGCTCAGTCAGAAGTAGGAAGCTCTCTTACAGTTAATCCTAATATCAAGGATTGGGATCCTACCACGATGATGGAGACAGGCTATCTTACAGTTAAGGATAGCAACGGAAATGATGTTAATGCAGAGCCTAATATGGATGCGAATAATAACTGGATATTCTTCGTAAATGTTCCTGCTGCTACTCCGATGTTTATGGTATTCAAGGACAACGGAACTCCTGTAAAGGTTCTTGTTGTTGAATCTCCTGGTGAGGGAATGAGTAAGAAACATACTTCTATCAGAAAAATTAGAAAGTAATGAACAGAATGAAAATATTTTCAAAGGCACTCTTGTTGCTCTTGGTCTCTCTCCTGACCTTTGCAGCAACAAGTTGCTCGGATGATGAGACCGGAGGCTGGGACGGCACATACGGATATGTGCAGTTCAAGCTCAGCAAGAAGGTTTCTTCTAGAGCTACCCGTGCTGCTGCCCTTGACAAACTTGAGAAACTGGATGATGCCAAGAAAATCAAGGTGGTCATGGAGCACAACGGTACAACTGTGTCTCAGACACTGGTGCTCAATTCTTATAATTCAGAGAATGCTGAGTATGGTCTGAGAAGTGAAAAACTGCAACTCTCTTCGGGTACTTACACCGTCATCGGTTTCTATCTCTATGATGCTGTAGACGAGGAGTTGCTGGCTTCTTCTGCCGGCGAAACATTCACTGTAGTAGGTGGCGGTCTGGAAGTACAGAACCTCATGGTGGAGACTGTGGAGCGTGGTAAGGTGAAGTTCAATCTCGTGAAGGAGTGGGAGAAGACCCGTGCCGGTGGTACTGAGTATCTCTTCTCTAACATCCGTCTCGTTGATGTCAGCGTAACCAACCTCTTTACCCGTGAAACCTATACTTTCCCTGAACTGAAGGTGAAATATAAGGAGTCTAGCGTAGAGCATCAGAATCCTGACAATGAGAACGATAAGTATATGGATACAGGTACAGCTTACTGCGATTCTACCGTATGGCTGCCTGCCGGTACTTATCAGGTTACCTCATATACCACCTACGGCAAGACAGGTGCGGTGAAGACCAAGTACGAAACCCAGCCTGTAAAGGGTAAGGCGTTTATTGTAGAGGATAATCAGCTCAATGATACAGCTCAGGTGCCTATCCTCCTTTCCAAGACAAAGGAGTATATCAAGGACTATGAGGCTTTGAAGGCTATCTGGGAATCTCTCCATGGTAAGGAGTGGAGCTTCTATGGCGATGCTACCTTCAAGGGAGCTAACTGGAACTTCAATAAGGAACTCGATATGTGGGGCGAACAGCCGGGCGTAACGCTCAACAGCAACGGCCGTGTCATCGGTCTCGTTATCGCCGGTTTCGGTGCAAAGGGAATCGTACCTGATGCCATCGGACAGCTGACAGAACTCCAGGTGCTCAACCTTGGTTCTCACGATGAGAAGATTGGTGCCAACATCTTCAATGATTATGATGCAAACAGTCTGACTGCTGCAAAGAAGAGCAGCATGCGTCACGACTATGAGAACAAGTTCCTGAAGTATGACCCACGTGCCAACATGTCGGAGATGATTGTAGAAAGCTACAACTCAGATCCTAAGGTGGCACCGAAGAACAGAATCAAGAAGGACAGCCGCATCAACCTGAAGGATGCACAGATCGGTACATTGACCAACAAGATTACAGGTGTATCTAAGGCTATCTACCGTCTGACTAAGTTGCAGCAGTTCTATATCGGTAACTCTTCTATCACATTCGATGAGGTTTGTGCGAAGTTCTACAATGCTAAAGATCCTGTTTATGGTAAGTTTGCACAGGAGTTTAAGGAAGAGGATTGGGACAAGATGGAAAACCTGACCGATATCGAACTTTACAACTGTCCGAAGATCAGTCGCATTCCAGACTTCTACTATAAACTCCCTAAATTGCAGGCGATGAACCTGGCACGATGCAAGGGCATCTCAGCTAATCAGTTGAGAAATGATTGGACCCGCTTAGCTGAGGAGAAGACAGGTAAGACACTCCAGATTCTCTATATGAGTTACAACAACCTTGAGGAGTTCCCTGAGTCATCTGCCTTGAGCAAGATGGTAAATCTCGGTCTGCTCGACCTGGCTTACAACAACATCAAGAAGTTGCATCCGTTCGGTTCTGGAGTAGCGCTTTCTTCACTTTATCTGAACAACAACCAGATTGAAGAGATTCCTGCTAATCTCTGTGCCTTTACAGATGATGTCGAGAGTCTGACCTTCGCCCACAACAAACTGAAGAAGATTCCGAATATCTTCGATGCAAGTTCTGTTCGCGTGATGGGTTCTGTAGACTTCTCTTACAACGAGATTACAGGTGTAGATAATAATCATGGTCCCTACAAGGGTATCAATGCAGCTTCTGTTACTCTCTCGTACAACAAGATAGAGAAGTTCCCTTCAGAGCTGTTTACAGCCGGTTCGCCAATCACAACCATCGATTTGAGCAGCAACCAGATGCGCACCATCCCTAAGGGTTCCATCAAGGGCAAGAAGGCTTATCTGCTGCAGGTCATCGACCTCCGATTCAACAAGTTGACATCCCTCTCTGATGACTTCCGCTCAACCACATTGCCATACATTACCAATATGGACTTGAGCTACAACTGCTTCACCGAGGTGCCAACCCAGCCATTGAACAGTGCCGTGCTCCGTGCCTTTGCCATCAACCACCAGCGTGATGGGAAGGACCAGCGTTGCCTGCGTACATGGCCTACAGGAATCACAACCTGTCCGAGCCTGATCCAGTTCCAGATTGGTTCCAACGATATCCGTAAGGTAGAAGAAACACTGACCTCTCACCTTTATATCCTGAATATCGCAGACAACCCTAACATCTCTATCGATGTAACCAGCGTCTGCCCATACATCAAGGCAGGTAGGTATAAGCTGTTCTACGATAAGAATCAGGACATCCGCGGTTGCGATGCTTTGGATCTCGAAAATTAAACCCTATAAGAAAGTAGTAATATGAAATATATGAATAAACTGACATTAGGTATCGTTCTCGCTGCCGGGCTTTTTACAGCCTGCAGCGATAAGGATGATGTCGATATCCCAGGAGGACTGGCACTCGATAAAAAGGAGATAGCCATAGGCCGTCAGGGTGGAACAGAGCAGATTGCCATCGCTGCCTCACAGAATTGGGTGGCTAACGTGGATGAGCCTTGGCTGATGCTCACTCCTGCCAATGGCGTGGGTTCTACTACTGCAACTGTGGTAGTTGACTCTACTCTGATGAACGGACGCCGTACTACCGATATCGTCTTTATTGGCGATAACGGTCAGCGCCGCACCGTTTCCGTAAAACAGTTTGGTTATGGTAAGCAGATTGACATCAAGGAACCAACTGTAGAAATCGAAAATTCAGAATCATACGATAAGCGTGCTTTCGAGAGTTTGATTTCTGCCAATGTGGAATGCAAAATCGGTAAGATAGAGTATTCTTTCGAAGGTGACATGACAGATGCCGAGAAGGCAGAGAATGAGAAAGAACGTGAAGGCTGGCTTCTGAATAGCAAGGATGAGGATAAACTGACAGGTACCAATCTCGGAATCGTCCTTGATAGAAAGGCGCGTCCTCGCACCGTGAACTTCAAGTTCCGCTGGGCGATGAATGTTGTTCCTGCTGTTCGTGTAGCAAAGGTTCACTTAGTACCGGTAAAAGCTGAAGATAAACTGGTGGATGCAGATGGCAAACCTACAGATGATGTCATCCTGACCGTTCGTCAGAAGGCAGCACCAAAGATTGAGGACAACCGTGCCGGTGACTCTCTCTCTGTCATCATGATCAACCAGAAACTGGGTAGCATTGCTACCTTCGATTCCAGCGATAACATGCGCAACTGGAGCGGCGTAACGCTCTGGGAAGCTACTGATGCTTTCGTGAAGATTCATCCTGAGGCTTTAGGACGTGTACGTTCTGTCAAGTTCAGCATGGTCAACCTCAAGAGTGGCGAAACTCTTCCTAAGGAAGTGGGTAATCTCAAGTTCCTGGAGTCATTCTCTGTTGCTGCCAACGAGAACAACCAGATTCGTGAGGTGAAACTCGGTGATGAAATCTGCTCGCTGAAGTTTCTGAAGAATCTTACCGTTCAGGCTTACGGTCTGACTCAGTTGCCTACTAACTTTGTTAAGCTGGGTAGCAGCCTTGAAACGCTCAACCTGGTAAGTAACAACTTCAACCAGTTGTCGGATATCACCAATATCGTCAACGAGAAGAACTTCCCTAAGTTGCGTAACCTCATTCTCTATGCACAGCGCCGTACGGATGTTCTCATCGACATCGCTTCGCTGGGCAAAAAGAACGCATCAGGCGTCTATGTTTATAATAACTATCCTATCGGACTGTATGGTAAGGTAAATGCCGGCGCAGACCGCCAGGCGCTTCTCAAGCTCCTGACATGGGATAAGTTGAATACACTGGAGTTGTCTTACAGTTTCCTGGAGGGTGAACTTCCTACCGATGAAGAGATGGATGCAGCTTTGAAGGCTGCCGGCAAGGCTACCCGATACAGCAAGTCTGACTTCTCTACCAACAAGGAAGATTATCTCGACAAGCTGGTAGGCGATACCTGCAAGTGGTTGCTCTCAGGCAAGGTTAATCCTGTAACCTGCAAACACAAGGATGGTTCTGTCGTTAGTAAGGATGTTTATCCTTACCAGGTGCCACGTGTATTGCCAAACTGCCGTCAGTTGTCACTCAACCTGAACTTCTTTACAGGAAAGGTGCCAAACTGGATTCTTTTCCATCCACACCTGGTAGAATGGAATGCACCTACGATGATCTTCAACCAGCAGCCTAAGGGTAAGAACAGCGATGGCGCTGCCGTTGGTTTCTCTAATATGACAGAAGACAGCTACAGCTACGACTACTATTACGGAACCGGCGACCCAGGCAGCCAGTGGGAGGTTCGAGGTGTAGCTTATCCGCTCTACTACCGCAAATACGTGGCAGCAGGCGATATTAATGAAGCTGCGCTGATGGCTAAGTACAGGAGAACTAAGAAAAAGTAAGATAAATATAAAAACAATATAGAAGCAAACAATGAAGAAAAAGTTTTTCTATATAGCAATGGTCGCATGGGCATTGACGGGCTGTTCTGACAGCCTGTCAACCATCGGCTCTTCTGACGGCAATTCAGAAATCACCATCCCTGCAGATGCTGAGGCGGGTGAACTGCTGATTAAGTTCAGTCCGGAAATGAGCGATATCCTCGACCAGGCACAACTGAGCAAGACTCGCGCCGGAAAGGCTACCCGTTCGGGTATTCCTTCTACCGACGAGGTGCTCGACATCCTGGGAAGCTACAGCTTTGAGCGTGTGTTCCCGGTAGATGCAAATACTGAGGCAAGAACCCGCGAGGCGGGACTCCACCTCTGGTATACGGTGAAGTTTAATAAGGGAACCGACCTGAAGGCGGCTGCCGAGCGACTGAAGCAGTTGGGCGAAATCTCAAAGGTTCAGACCAACGGTCGCATCAAGCGTGCTTACAATGCAGACAGCAAGCGCATCTATCTCAGCGATAAGGCACTTCAGCAGAAGACTACCCGTTCTGCTGCCGATGACTTCCCTAATGACCCAGGCTTTGCCAGCCAGTGGCATTACCGTAACCTGGGCGAGGGCAACTATGATTTTGAAAACCTCAACAACAATCATGTAGGTGCTAAGGCTGGATGTGATGTGAATGCACTTGAGGCGTGGAAGACCTGCACAGGTGATCCATCTATCATTGTGGCTATTCTTGATGAGGGCGTGATGTATACGCACCCTGATCTGGCAGCCAACATGTGGTGCAACCCGGGCGAAAGTGTTCAGGGAGCCAAGACTGATGGTGACGGAAACGGTTATGAGGGCGACCTTCATGGCTACAACTTCGTTACTGAGAGCGGCGATATTACCTGGACTGATGCCAATGACACCGGTCATGGTACTCACGTAGCTGGTACCATTGCAGCCGTAAATAATAATGGTAGAGGTGTTTGTGGTGTAGCTGGTGGTGACGGTACTCCTAACTCTGGTGTCAAGATCATGTCTTGTCAGGTATTCTCCGGTCAGAACAGTGTAACCTTGGCAGGCGAGGCGAGAGCCATCAAGTATGCTGCCGATAATGGTGCAGTCATCCTGCAGTGCAGTTGGGGTTACAACTCTTCAGAGTCTAGCATCATCAACGGTTATACTCCGGGTCCTGCTACCGAGAAGGAATGGGCTGAGACCTATCCGCTGGAGAAGGAAGCTCTGGATTACTTTATCAACAATGCCGGTTCGCCTAATGGTGTCATCGACGGTGGTATTCCTGTCTTCGCAGCCGGTAACGAGTATGCTGGCAATCCTGCTTTCCCAGGTGCTTACTCTAAGTGTGTCAGCGTATCTTCATTAGCTGCCGACTATACTCCAGCCTGCTACACCGATTTCGGTTCGCTCGTAACCCTGAGTGCTCCTGGTGGCGACTTGGAATATTACAGCAAGATTGGCGAGCAGGAAGATGAATACTGGGCAGAGACAGAGACAACCAAGCAGAAAGGTGCTGTGCTCTCTACGATGATCAAGAACGGTCAGCCTGCCTATGGCTATATGGAGGGAACCTCTATGGCTTGTCCTCACGTTTCTGGTGTGGCTGCCTTGGGTCTCGCTTATGCTGCCAAGACGAACCGTCATTATCGTGCTGCCGACTTCGTAGCCCTGATGAAGAAATCTGTGAAGGAACTGGATAGTCATTATCAGAATGGTGCAACCAAGACCTACTACATGAACCATACTACCGTAGGTGCTTCGCCAGAGATTGTACAGCTCTCTAAGTACATCGGCAAGATGGGTGCTGGTCTGATTGATGCTGCTCAGCTCTTGAATAACATCAAGAACAAGGAACTCAGTTCTGATATGAAGTTGCCTAACGTGTATGTGGGCATCGAGAAGACTGTTTCTCTCAACCTCGCTGCATATTTCGCAGGTCGGACAGAGGGATTCTCTTGCTCTGTAGCGAATGGTAGCGTAGCTTCTGCTTCGGTAGATGGCAAGACGCTCACCGTGAAGGGACTCGCTGCCGGAAGCACATCGCTTACCGTAACAGCTGCCGATGGTACCAGCCAGACCGTAGTTGTGACCGTTAGAAAGAGTGCCGGTAACAATGGTTGGATGTAATTGGATGTAATATGAAGATATTTGCTTTCCTATCGCTTTTCTTCCTGGCTTTGCCTGTTACGGTGAATGCGCAGAAGGAACTGCTGAAGTTTGAGCATCCGCTTATCGATGCAGGTACGATGACCGAGGACGATGCGCCTCGCACCTTCACCTTCGTGGGTAAGAATGTGAGCAAGAAGATACTGCACATCACGCAGGTGAGAACCACCTGTGGATGTACCAGTTCTTATGTCAGGGGCGATGTGATGAAGCCTGGCGATACCTGTCAGGTGCAGCTCACCTTCACGCCTAACCGCTATCCGGGCACCATCAATACGGGTGCTTATCTCTATCTGAAAGAGGTAGAGGGACAGCCTGCCGTTAAGCTTGCCTTAACGGGCAAGGTGCTGCCGGGTGCTGACCAGTGGGCACGCTATCCGCACAAGATGGGCGTACTCAGACTGAAACAGGCGAAGGCAAGTATCACAGAGGTAAAGCCGGGCACAGAGCCTGAGGCACGTATCCTCTGCGGAAACAGCGGTGACAAGCCGCTCCGTATATCCAGCCTCCTTCTTCCTCCTTATGCCCGTCTTACGACAGAGCCTGAGGTGATAGAACCGGGTGATGAGGCTGACCTCGTCATCACCATCATAGCCGATAAGATTCCGGCTACGATGCCCGAATCCTTCACCTTCCCTGTTATTCTGGAGGGCTTGGATGCCCGTCCGTCTGACAGAACGATACAGGTCGTTGTAAAGTTAAAAAGGTAAAAGGGAAAAAAAGTAAAAAAGAAAAAAATACCAAGACAATGAAATATTTGAAAAAACTCTTCACCCTCCTGGTGATTGCTTTGTTTGCCTGCGGCTTTGCAGCCTGCAGCAGCGATGATGAGGAACCGGAGGAGCCTTCTCTGGAAGTTACACCTGCCAATCTTCATGGCACATGGGAGTTGGCTGAGTGGAACGGTGAACCTCTTGCTGAGGGCACATACTGCTACATCGTTTTCAACCGCAAGGACCTGACTTTCGAGATGTATCAGAAGTTTGACAGTATGTATGGTCGCCATATCACCGGTTCGTTCGCTATCAAGAACGATCCATACCAGGGCTACATTATCAGCGGAAGCTATGATAACGGTAAGGGCGACTGGAACCAGAGTTATCTCGTAACCCGTCTCCTGGCATCGGGTTCCATGATATGGACCGCCAAGGACGATGTTACCGACATCAGCCGCTACAAGCGTTGCAATGAGGTACCTGCCGAGATACTCAAGGAATGTAAAGATCTCACTGGAGAATAAAAAAAGAGCGAATTATCTGCAAATTCTGCGGATTATTCGCTCTTTTTTTGTATCTTTGCCCTCAAACTTATCATCGGGTTCAAAGTTTAAGGATATGATATTAACGATTACAGGTTCAGACAGCACCGGAGGCTCTGGTGTGCAGGCAGACATCAGGACGATTGCCGAGTTGGGCGGTTATGCTGTTTCGGCGATAACCAGCATCACTGTGCAGAATACGCTTGGTATTCAGGAGTTCTTCGATATTCCTGCCGAGATTGTTTCGGGGCAGATTGAGGCTATCATGAACGATATGCAGCCTGATATTGTGAAGATTGGTATGATACGCAGGGTGGAGACGCTGAATGTGGTCATCGATGCGTTGACCAAGTACCGTCCTGCCCATATCATCTATGCCCCTGCCATCTGGTCGAGCCAGGGCGATGCGTTGATGACGGAAGATGTGGTGAGCCAGATTAAATACCGTCTGCTGCCGCTCTGCTCGGTTGTGGTGGCGAGGAAGAAGGAGAGCGACATCATTCTTCAGAATTCCAAACTGCTGAGCCTTGCCGAGAAGCAGGGACTCCGGATCTATCGCCTCGACAATGCCAATTCGCATGGTCTCATCAACCGTTTCTCTTCAGCCCTTGCTGTCTATCTGAATCAGGGCAAGAAGATGGAGGAGGCGTTGGCGATGGCGCAGGATTTCATCAATGTAGAACTCGTGCGCCAGAGCAATCTACAGGGCAGAAGTTCCGAGCTTTACAACCAGTTTATCTCGCAGGTGAATAACTTCTGCCGCACTTACAGCGATGTTCATTTCTATGCCGACCAGTTGAATGTGAGTGGCCGTTATCTGGCTCAGGTTACCCGCCGCATCTCCGGCAAGACGCCGAAGGCAATCATCGATGAATACATCGTGAAGGAGATAGAGCGCGAGCTTTCTACCACCACGCATACGGTTCAGGAGATAGCCAATACCTTCGGTTTCTCCTCGCAGGCTCATCTCACCAAGTTCTTCAAGAAGATGAGAGGGGTAACGCCTTCTGCTTTCAGGCAGAAAGGATAAGTTAGTTTATAGTTGAAAGTTTATAGTTTCGAGCCGAAAAGCTATGACTTTCGCATCAAAAAACTATGAGTTAGTATTTTTGACATCTTTCCTCCTCTTTATATATTCAGGAATATCTCTTATATATTTGCGAATCTCTCTTTATACAAAATGACTCAATGTTTGCAGAAAATGGAACTTTTTTCTGCTGTTTCGCTGAAAAATGTTTCCTTTGCAGCCGTAATTGAATAAAAATATAAGAATTATGGCAGAAAATAGACAAGAATTGAACCGCAACTTGGCTCAGATGCTCAAGGGTGGTGTGATTATGGACGTAACAACTCCAGAACAGGCAAAAATCGCAGAGGCAGCAGGTGCATGCGCAGTAATGGCGCTGGAACGTATTCCGGCTGATATCCGTGCAGCAGGTGGTGTTTCACGTATGAGCGACCCTAAGATGATCAAGGGTATCCAGGAGGCTGTTTCTATCCCTGTAATGGCTAAGTGCCGCATCGGTCACTTCGCTGAGGCTCAGATTCTTCAGGCTATCGAAATCGACTATATCGACGAGAGCGAGGTGCTCTCTCCAGCTGATAATGTTTATCACATCGACAAGACTCAGTTCGACGTGCCATTCGTTTGTGGTGCCAAGAACCTGGGCGAGGCACTCCGCCGTATTGCTGAGGGTGCTACGATGATTCGTACCAAGGGTGAGCCAGGAACAGGTGATGTGGTTCAGGCTGTTACCCACATGCGTATGATGCAGAGCGAAATCCGCCGCCTGGTTTCTATGAGCGAGGATGAGCTTTATGAGGCTGCCAAGCAGTTGCAGGCTCCTTACGACCTGGTGAAGTATGTTCACGAGAACGGCAAGTTGCCAGTGGTTAATTTCGCTGCCGGTGGTGTGGCTACTCCAGCTGATGCTGCCCTGATGATGCAGCTCGGTGCCGAGGGTGTATTCGTAGGTTCTGGAATCTTCAAGAGCGGTAACCCTGCTAAGCGTGCACAGGCTATCGTGAAGGCTGTTACCAACTATAACGACCCTAAGATGTTGGCTGAGTTGAGCGAGGACCTCGGCGAGGCAATGGTAGGTATCAATGAGCAGGAGATTGCTCTCTTGATGGCTGAAAGAGGTAAGTAATAATAAATGAGATAACGGATAAGAGCCCCTCCTGCACAAGAAGGGGCTTTTATGTTAGATAAGTATGTTATGAGAATAGCAGTATTAGCTTTACAAGGCGCTTTTGCTGAGCACAGACAGAAGTTGGCTCAGTTGGGCGTGGATAGTTTCGAGGTTCGCCAGTTGAAGGATTGGGACCAGCCTAAGGATGGCTTGATTATTCCGGGCGGTGAGAGTACCACCCAGGCGAAACTCTTGAATGAATTGGGATTGATGGAGCCAGTGAAGGAGGCAATTGCTGCCGGCTTGCCAGTTTATGGAACCTGTGCCGGTTTGATTCTTCTTGCCAAGAAGATTGAGGGCGAGCCTAGTCAGCGCATAGCTTCGATGGACATCACGGCTTTGAGAAATGCCTACGGTCGCCAGTTGGGCAGTTTCTACATCGAGGCTCCGATGAAGGGCATCGAGGGCAATATCCCAATGACTTTCATCCGTGCTCCTTATATTAAAGAGGTATGGGGTGATGCCGAGGTTCTGGCGGAGGTAGATGGCAAGATTGTGGCTGCCCGCCAGGGTAACCAGCTCGTTACCGCCTTCCATCCTGAATTGAACGAAAGTCTGGAGATTCATAAGTATTTTCTGGGGATGTGCAGCAAGTAGGCTTCATCCTAAGATACTTTTTTATTGAATGTCTGATACTTTTTTCCGATAAATGTTTGCCGTTTACAAATATTCATCGTATCTTTGCATTATGAAATCTTCGTTACGTAAAATTCATAATGATATAAATGCTTATGGTACAGTTAAATCCTTTTATTATTGAAGGCTATCTTTCGCCGGAATATTTCTGTGATAGGGTAGAGGAAACAGCTCTTCTTACCCGCCATTTGACCAATCGGTGCAATGTTGCGTTGATTGCGCCAAGGCGTCTGGGTAAGTCGGGACTGATTTATAATTGTTTTCAGCAGGAAAACATCCGTGAGCAGTATCATTGCATCTATATTGATATTTATGATACGAAGAATTTTAACGAATTCGTCTATGCGCTGGGCAAGGGAATCCTGACGGCACTCAAGCCAAAGGGCAGGAAAGTATGGGAATTTTTCCTGAATATGCTCCAGTCTCTGAAGTCAACTATCTCTTTTGACATCAATGGAAATCCGGAGTGGAGTGTTGGTTTGGGAGATATTCAGGCTCCGGATATTACGCTGGATGAGATCTTCGCTTATCTCGAACAGGCAGATAAACCTTGTCTGGTGGCGATAGATGAGTTTCAGACAGTTGCAAACTATCCAGAGAAAACCGTTGAGGCAACCTTGCGTAAGCGAATACAGAATTGCCACAATGCAAACTTTGTCTTTTCTGGCTCCAAGCGCCATATGATGGCATTGATGTTTACTTCCCGGTCACGCCCGTTCTATCATAGTTCGAGTATCATGGGGTTGGAGGCAATCAATGAGCATACTTACCTGGAATTTGCCAATCACCATCTTGCCAGGAACAATAAAGAGATAAGTGCAGCGGCTTTTACCTATTTATATCATCATTTCGATGGCATTACCTGGTATATTCAGTATGTTCTCAATATGCTTTATACTTCTATATCTGATAAGTCTTTGTTGCAGGAAGATGATGTCAGAATGGGTATTGATGGCATCCTTTCCCAGCAACGCTTTGCCTATCAGGCCTTGCTGTATCAGCTTACAGCCAAGCAGAAACAGCTTCTCATAGCCATTGCTCAGGAAGGTAAGCCTTCTTCCCTAATGTCGCAAGAGTTTTTGCAGAAGTATCATCTTGGTGCAAGCACCGTGCAAGGAGCAGTCAAGACCTTACTGGACAGAGACTTTATCACGCAAGATGAAGGCGTTTATCAATTATGTGACAAGTTTTTGGAGTTGAGCTTGCGAGCTGGTTGAGTAAGTAAAAGATACGTCTGAGTAAGTCTACAGATACGACTGAGCAAGCACACGGATATGACAGAGCAAGCACACGGATATGACTGAACAAGCACAAGGATACGACTGAGCAAGTGAAAGAATACGTTTGCTCAGGTTCAAGAAGTCGGAATATCAGGTTCAAGGAGGCTGTTTCTAAGAGATTCCCACTAGGCTCAGCAGCTCTGCTGAGCCTAGTCAGCAGGTCTGCCGACTGCAGTCAGCACATCTGCCGAGCCTAGTGGCAACACCCTATAATCGTACAACCACACACCTTTTAGTTGTACGATAATAACCGTTTATAACAACTCCGGAAGCTGGAAGAGCTTCACGCTGTTGCTGCCCTTGATGAGGATGTAATGGTCGTGAGGTTGGTTTGCCTTGAGCGCTTCCTTCACTTCCTCTACATTCTGGAACTTGCGGTAGCTGCATGGAATATCCTTGAATTCATCGCCTACCAGCCATACATTCTCCAGACCGGCTGCCTGCAACTGGTCTACTACCTTCTGGTGCTCCTCGTGGCTCACTTCGCCGAGCTCGCCCATCTGTCCGAGAATCGCCATCTTATGAGGCACATCCATCACGCGGAAGTTCTCGATGGCGGCTGCCATGCTCGATGGGTTGGCATTGTAGGCATCTACCACCAGCTTATTGTGCGCCGTCTCTTCCAATTGCGAACGGTTGTTGCTTGGGATGTAGTTCTCCAGGGCATGATCTATCTGCTGAGGCTTCACATCGAAATGAAGACCGATGGTGATGGCGGCAAGCATGTTGTCGATATTGTAAGAGCCGATGAGATGGGTTTGAACCTCATGCCAGTCGAAACTCTCGGTGCGCCAGCGGAACTTCAGGAAAGGAGCGCAGGAGATGACTTCTCCCCATACATCGCAGTTTTCATCCTTGCCGTAGGTGATGAGGCGGTTGATGTTGCGCTGCTCGGCCATCTGGATCAGATGCTCGTTGTCTGCATTGATGAAGACGAGGGCATCGTTGGCTGCGAGGTAATCATAGAGCTCTCCCTTGGTCTTCTTCACGCCTTCGAAACTGCCGAATCCCTGCAGGTGGGCACGGCCTACGTTGGTAATCATACCGCAGGTTGGCTCCACGTATTCCACGAGTTTTCGGATGTCACCAGGATGGGAAGCACCCATCTCTACAACGGCAATCTCGTTTTCCGGAGAGAGACGGAAGAGCGTCTTTGGTACGCCTACATCATTATTGAAGTTACCCTGGGTGAACATCACGTTGAACTTCTCGCCGAGAACGGCAGAGACGAGTTCCTTGGTGGTGGTCTTGCCGTTGGTTCCGGTGATTCCTACCACAGGAATATCGAAGTGGCGGCGATGCTCACGGGCTAATTCCTTGAAGGTGGTGAGGCAATCCTCTACGAGGATGTAGCGCTCGTCTCCCTCCTTGGCATACTCTTTTTCATCTACAATCACATAGGCACAGCCTTTCTCCAAAGCCATGTCGGCAAACTTGTTGCCATCAAACGATGCGCCCTTCAAAGCCAGGAAGATGCTGCCCTCTGGGCAGTCGCGGCTGTCAGTGGTAATCACTGGGTGCGCTTGGTAAATCTGATAGAGTTCTGAAATATCCATAGTCTATAACTGTTATTTTGGGTGCAAAAGTAATCTAAATTATGGACATAACAAACAATTTTCCCAAAAAATGATGGTAATCTCGATAATTCTTTCTATTTTTGCAGAAATATTCAAGTAATCTTTGGAAAGTGAGGTCGGAATGGGCGCAAACATAGAAAGAGATAAATTAAAAACGAGGAAAGACAAGCTAGCTGGTTATTTCTTCGATATCTCCAAACTAAGTTTTGGAGCGATGGTTTTGGGTGGGCTTACGCCAATGATAACAGGAGAATTCGATTATATGAATCTTCTGTATGTTTTATTTGGTGTGTGCATGACAATTTTGTTTGCAATAGTAGGTAATCGAATTTTAAAATATTAAGAAAATGGAAACAATGATTTTGATATTTGGAATAGGCACTTTAATAGGTGGTGGTATTTTGCTTTGGACATATACTGAATCAGGGAAGAAATGGCTAAAAAGTTTATAGTATGAGTTATTTAGCGTTATTTTTTATGATAACTTCTATTGTTGTTATTGCTCTTATAGCTTGGAGTTATACAACGTCGGGCGAAAAGTGGCTTAAGGAGTTATAATCCGATGGAATATACAATCAATATCAAGGGGCACTTGATGGATTTGAGTACCCCTCAGGTGATGGGCATCCTGAACGTTACGCCCGACAGTTTCTACTCTGGCAGTAGAAAACAGACAGAAATGGAGATAGCTCAGAGAGCTAATCAGATTATAGAAGAAGGTGGAAGCATCATCGATGTGGGCGCTTTCTCCACCCGTCCCGGTGCCGATGAAGTATCGGAAGAGGAGGAGGGAAGACGCCTGAAGTTCGCTCTCGACATCGTTCGCAGGGAACAACCGGATGCTGCTGTCTCCGTAGATACCTATCGCCCTACCTTGGCACGTAAGTGTATCGAGGAGTGGGGAGCTGACATCATCAACGATGTATCTGAAGGGGGAATCACAGGTATCGTCAATGTGCCGCTGGAGCAGAGACAGGAGGAATATCCTGAAATGTTCCGGGTGGTGGGCGAGCTGAAGGTACCTTATATATTAATGTCGGTGCAGCCTACGCTCGAAACGATGATGAAGGGCTTTGCCAGAGAGGTACAGCAGTTGCGTGACCTGGGAGCCAAGGACATCATCCTCGACCCAGGCTTCTGTTTCGGCAAGAATCTCATCCAGAATTATCAGATTTATAATGAGATGGAGAAGTTGAACGTGATGGAACTTCCGGTTCTGGTAGGCATCTCCCGCAAGAGTATGATATACAAGCTGCTGGGTGGAGATGCTACGACATCGCTCAATGGAACTTCCGTTCTCGACACCATCGCTCTGATGAAGGGCGCCAGCATCCTCAGAGTGCACGATGTAAAAGAAGCTGCTGAGGCTGTGAAGATAGTAGAAGCGATGAAGGAGGGCAGAGTATGATAGAATTTGGCATCAAAGACTTTCTCGATATTCTCCTGGTAGCCTCGCTGCTGTTCTATGTTTATCGTCTGATGAAGGAATCGCGCTCACTGAACATCTTCGTGGGCATCATGCTCTTTGTGCTTATCTGGCTCTTTGTGAGTCAGATACTGGAAATGCGTCTGCTGGGTTCTATCCTGGATAAACTGGTGAGCGTGGGAGTCATCGCCCTCATCGTCATCTTTCAGGAGGATATCCGTAGATTCCTCTATGAGATAGGTTCGCAGAAAGGTATGCGCCGGCTGGTTCGCTTCTTCCACTCCAGCAAGGAGAGCCAGAAGGAGGCTAACAAGGAGACCATCATGCCGATTGTGATGGCGTGTATGAGTATGGCGAAGAAATACGTAGGTGCTCTTATCGTTATAGAGCGAGGCGTTCCACTGAAGGACATCATGGATACGGGTGAGGAGATAGACGCCAAGATTAACCAGCGGCTGATAGAGAATATTTTCTTCAAGAATTCGCCGCTTCATGATGGAGCCATGGTGGTGAGCAATAAGCGCATCATGGCAGCCGGATGTATTCTGCCTGTGAGTCATAACCTCGATATTCCGAAGGAACTGGGACTCCGCCATCGTGCCGCTCTCGGAATATCACAGAGCAGTGATGCCATCGCCGTCATTGTATCCGAGGAGACCGGACGAATCAGCGTGGCCATCAAGGGCGAGTTCAAACTCCGACTCTCTGCCGAGGAACTGGAAAGCATCCTTACTCTGGAGATGATATAAGTAAAGTGAAGAGTGAAGAACGAAGAGTGAAGAATTCATCACTTTTCCTACTACGTAAACCTTTACGATATGAATAATCTCCCGATTTAGCTTTTTTTACACATTTTAATCGCTGCTATTTCAAAGAAAATGTGTACTTTTGCAAAGTCGATGTGGCAAAAAGGTGAAAAACAAGATAACAGCGCCTTACACTTTGACAGATCTACTTAGGAAACAACAAAATATATAAAATATTAAAAAGTAAAATGGATTTATTACAGCAAATCGTAGCTCGCGCTAAAGCTGACAAGCAGCGCATCGTGCTCCCTGAAGCAGAAGAGGAGCGTACATTGAAAGCAGCCGATAAAGTTTTGGCTGATGATCTCGCAGACATCATCCTCATCGGTAACCCTGCCAATATTAAGAATCTCGCTGCTCAGTGGGGTCTTAACAACATCGACAAGGCTACTATCGTTGATCCACAAAACAACCCTAAGACTGAGGAGTATGCTGAGAAGCTCGCTGAACTTCGTAAGAAGAAGGGCATGACTGTTGAGCAGGCTCGTGAACTCGTAACTAAGAACAACCTCTATCTCGGTTGTATGATTATCAAGACTGAGGGCGCTGACGGTCAGATTTCTGGTGCATTGAGCACTACTGGCGATACTCTCCGTCCAGCTCTTCAGATTATCAAGTGCACTCCAGGTATCACTTGCGTAAGTGGTGCTATGTTGCTCATCACAGACCAGAAGCAGTATGGTCAGGATGGCATTGTAGTAATGGGTGACGTTGCTGTAACTCCAAACCCTACAGCAGACCAGCTTGCTCAGATTGCCTATACTACAGCTCATACAGCTCAGTCAGTGGCAGGTATTACTGATCCACAGATTGCCATGTTGAGCTTCTCTACAAAGGGTAGCGCAAAGGATGCTATCAACAAGGAGACTGGCAAGAGCGTTTATATCATTGACAAGGTAAAGGATGCCGTAGCTATTGCTAAGGAGAAGTTCCCAGAGCTTCATCTCGATGGTGAGCTTCAGGCAGATGCAGCCCTCGTTCCTGAGGTAGCTGCCAAGAAGGCTCCAGGTTCTGACGTAGCTGGTAAGGCTAACGTATTGGTAGTTCCAAACCTCGAGGTTGGTAACATCGGCTACAAGCTCGTTCAGCGCTTGGGTGGTGCCATCGCTATCGGTCCTATCCTTCAGGGTATTGCCCGTCCTGTAAACGATCTTTCTCGTGGTTGCTCTGTAGATGACATCTACTACATGGTAGCCATCACAGCTTGCCAGGCACAGGACGCTAAGAAGGCTTAATTCAACATTCAACATTTAACATTCAACATTTAACATTATGAAAGTATTGGTTCTGAACTGTGGTAGTTCATCTATCAAGTACAAATTATATAATATGGACGATGAGTCTGTATTGGCACAGGGTGGTGTAGAGCGTATCGGTCTTGATAACGCTTTCATCAAGGTGAAATTGCCTAACGGCGAGAAGAAGCAGATCATGCACGACATGCCTGACCACAAGGAAGGTGTGAACTTCGTGTTCAAGTGCTTGCTCGACCCGGAAATCGGCGCTATCAAGGATTTGAAAGAAATCGACGCTGTAGGACACCGTGTCGTACAGGGTGGTGACAAGTTCAAGGAGAGCGTTATCGTTGACAAGAGCGTAGAGGATGGTATCGAGGAACTTTGCGACCTCGCTCCTGTTCACAACGCAGGTCACCTGAAGGGTATCCGTGCCGTTGACTCTTTGATGCCTGGCACTCCTCAGGTTTGCGTATTCGACAACGCATTCCACAGCACAATGCCTGACTACGCTTACCTCTATGCAATTCCTTACGAGTTGTACGAGAAGTATCACGTACGCCGTTATGGTTTCCACGGAACGTCTCACCGCTATGTTTCTAAGCGTGTTTGCGAGATTCTCGGTCTCGACCAGAACAACTCTAAGATCATCACTTGCCACATCGGTAACGGTGGCTCTGTAGCTGCTGTATTGAATGGTAAGGTGTTGGATACTTCAATGGGCTTGACTCCATTGGCTGGTTTGATGATGGGTTCACGTTGTGGTGACATCGATGCTTCTGCCGTTACCTACTTGATGGAGAAGTTGAACATGAAGCCACAGGAGATGGCTGACTTCCTGAACAAGAAGAGTGGTGTGCTCGGTATTACAGGTATTTCTTCTGATATGCGCGACATAGAAAAGGCTGCCAACGAGGGTAACGAGAAGGCTCAGCTGGCTCTCCGCATGTACGAGTATCGCATCAAGAAGTATATTGGTGCTTACACAGCAGCTATGGGTGGCGTTGACGCTATCGTATTCACAGCTGGTGTAGGTGAGAACCAGACCGACCTGCGCGAGGAAGCTTGCAAGAACCTGGAGTATCTTGGCATCAAGATTAACAAGGAAGTAAATGACAAGGTTCGTGGTGAGGAAGCTATCATCTCTACTGACGACAGTAAGGTGAAGGTAGTTGTAGTTCCTACCGACGAGGAGATTGTTATCGCTCGCGATACAATGGAGTTGGTTGCTAACAAGTAATCATACGCTATATATAATAAGGTGAAGACTAGAAACATAAGTGAATGGTCTTCACCTTTTTAAATTTTTAGAATTATGAAAACAAAGATTGTAACTTTCGGAGAAATATTGCTTAGGATTTCTAAGCCTGGTTATCAACGTTTATTTCAGGGACATCATATGTTTGGCAATTATGGTGGCAGTGAGGCTAATGCAGCCATCTCTTTGGCTTATTTAGGCGATAATGTAGAGTATGTAACCCGTGTGCCATACGGTGAGATGGGTGAGGCGGCGTTGATGCATCTCAGAGAGTACGGTCTGAATGTTTCTCATGTTGTGCGTGGCGGCGAACGTCTCGGAACTTATTATTTCGAGGAAGCTGTGGCTATGCGCAATTCCCGTGTGGTTTACGACCGCAAGAATTCTTCTTTCTATACGCTGAAGCGCGGAATGGTGAAATGGGAAAAGGTGCTGGCTGATGCAGCTGTATTCCATTGCTCCGGCATTACCTGCGCTATCAGCCGCGATGCGATGGAATCAACTATGGATGCAATCAAACTTGCTGTTTCTGACGGGTTGACCATTGCCTGCGACATTAATTACCGTAAGAATCTCTGGGGATATGGTCTGGAGCCTCATGATGTGCTATTCCAGATGATGCAGTATAGCGACATCATCTTTGGTGACCAGAATGAGTGGGAGGTAGCCAGCGGTGTGCCTCATATTCCTTTCGAGGCTTTGGATGCAGACTATGAGATTGACAAGGAGGCTTATCAGAAGTATTTCCGCAAGATGCATCAGCTCTTCCCTAAGTGTAAGAAGATGCTGATGGCGGTAAGAAATCAGATTGCCAGCAGTCATCATACCTTGAGCGGCTTGCTCTATGATGCAGTGGAAGATCAGCTCTATACTACAAGAATCTATGATATTGAGCCGATTGTTGACCCGATGGGTGTAGGTGATGCCTTTATTGCTGCCTATATTCATGCCCATCAGAAGTGGGGCGACAAGAACCAGTATTGCCTGGATTTCTCACTGTCAGCAAGCGCGATAAAGAATACGGTTCCGGGTGATCAGAATCTGGTTACAGAAGAAGAAATCATCAATAACATGACTTCTTCAGGAGGTCGCATACAGCGATAACAATAAAGGGCAGCTTTATGAGCTGCCCTTTATTGTTATGGTTGGCTTTCGCCTTCCACATATTCTTCCATAAACATGTGTTCGCCATCAAACACGGCATAGGTAAACTGCCATATCCAGTCGCCCAGAATCATCAGTCGGGTCTTTTTGCTCAACATCAGATCCAGTTCGATGTGGCGATGGCCGAACATGAAGTAATCTATATCCTTGTGGCCTTGCATATACTGTTTGGCAAAGCGCACCAGAAACTCCTTCTTTTCGCCCATATAAGGCTCTTCCTTTCCGTCAGCACGTTTCAGTCGGCTGTGCTTAGCCCAGTTCAGCCCCAAAGCCATTCCCCAGCGAGGATGAATCGCATTAAGGAGGCGTTGGCAAGTATGGTTCTGGAACATTCTTTTCAGAAACTTGAATTTCTTGTCTGGGTCACCCAGTCCGTCTCCATGTGCCAGATAGAATACTTTATCGTATATCTCTATGGTCTGAGGCTTGTAATGTACGGTAACGCCACACTCTTCCTCCAGGTAGCCATAGGTCCAGAGGTCGTGGTTACCCGTAAAGAAATGTACTTCCACTCCCATATCGGTCAACTCCGAGAGCTTACCTAAGAAGCGTGTATAGCCTTTTGGTACGACATATTTATATTCGTTCCAGAAGTCAAACATGTCACCCAGGAGATAAACTGCCGCAGCCTTCGTCTTGATGCTGTCCAGGAAACGGACCAGGCGGCGTTCTTGCATGCGGGCATGCGGAATGGCTAATGAGCCAAGGTGCGCATCAGAGAGAAAATATACATTTTTCATAAGCGATTCTATTTAAATGAAGAGTGAAGAATTCAACGGCTTTGTCTTTATTCAAAGCCGAGTTCTACGCGAGCTTCCTCGCTCATCATACTCTGATCCCAAGCCGGTTCGAATACAAGGTTCACATTGGCAGATTTTACGCCTTCCACGCTGTCTACCTTGCTTCTTACATCCTCCAGGATGAAGTCGGCAGCAGGGCATGAAGGGGCTGTGAAGGTCATGTCGAGATCTACGGTGGCATCGTCTTTCACATCTATTTTATAAATCATACCGAGGTCCCAGATGTTGACAGGAATCTCTGGGTCGTAAACGGTCTTAAGCACATCTACGATCTTTTCTTCTATCTTTGTCTTTTCTTCTTGTGTCATAATAATCTTTGTTTTTGCCTACAAAGATAATAATTATTGCAGACAAAACAAAAAGAAAAGCTGTTTTTTTCTTGCAGAAGGTCTAATATACCCCAAATAGACTACAATTTACCTTTATCGTGATATGAATAAAAGGCACCATCGGTTATGATGACATGGTCCATAAAGAAGAGGCGCATGATTTCGCAGGCTTTGGCAATCTTCTGGGTAAGTACATCATCGGCTTTGCTTGGCTGAGGATTGTTGCTGGGATGATTGTGGCAGAAGGCGATAATGGTAGCGTTGTTGAGCACCGCTTCTTTGATGATGAGCCGGATGTCGGTTGCCGTTTCTGTAATGCCGCCTTTTGAGATGCAGCTCGCTTTGATGAGCTTGAAGTTCTGGTTCATCATCAGGAGCCATGCTTCCTCTGTATCTAAATCCTGCATCTTCGGAAGCATATAGTTGTAGATGGCAAGGGATGAGCCTAAGTCGGGACGTGTGCCAATCTTATCGAGAGCACGGCGCTTGCCCAGTTCGCAGGCTGCAAGGATGGTGATGGCTTTGGCGGGTCCCATTCCTTTATATTGCGTCAGTTCTCTGATGGACTTCTTTCCTAGCTGGTTCAGGTTGTTGTCGCAATCTTTCAGAATGCGTTTCATCAGGTCTACGGCACTTTCGTCAGTAGATCCCGAACCAATCAGAATACCTAAGAGCTCGGCATTGGATAAAGCTGAGGCTCCCAAGCGCTCCAGTTTCTCGCGAGGCTTGTCTTCTTCTGCCCAATTGGCAATGGTTAGTTTCTCTGCCATAATAATAACTGATTAGTAGATTATTATTGGCTTCTCTTTTGGCGGGGAAGTCTTATTTGTAGAAAGTCTTGTTGTATGCGCTGAATTCGCTCTGTCTCAGTACGCATCTCTTCCACCATGCAGAAAGGAATCCGCATCCGTAACCCATCAGCTGTGTGAAGGCAGCGCGAATGCTCAGCAAGCCTATCTTGATGCTATGGTTCTCTCTGCTGCTGTCGATAAACAGTGCGATAGTATAGAGAATGATGCCGGCGAGACCGATGCAGCCCAATGCTGCAATCGCATTGCCCAAGGTTGGGAATACGTGAACGGTGCCAAGCATGTATGGCAGGAAGCCGAAGAAGAGCAGAAGCAGCGTGCCTATTACGCCCACGGTGAAGACCATAGGAAGGAGATGCACGAGTTTGAGACTCTCTGGATATTTCTTGTAGAGATTGATGCGGGCGATGCCACTGTTGTAGACCTGTCGCCAGAACTTGCGGAAGTCGGTGCGGCGCTTATGCCATACCCATGCTTCAGGGAACAAACGGCAACGGCAGCCTGCCTTGAAGATACGGATAGAGAAATCTATGTCTTCACCGAAACGCATGTTAGAAAAGCCATTCAACCTGAGATAAACATCCCTGCGGATGCCCATGTTGAATGAACGGGGATAGAACTTATCCATCTTCTTCTTTCCGCCACGGATGCCACCGGTGGTAAAGAAAGAAGTCATGGAATAAGAAATGGCTTTCTGAGTATCTGTAAATGATGAGTGCGCCTTGTCGGGACCGCCGAAAGCATCGGCTGGCTCGCGGCTCAACTCATCACTTACAGCCTTCAGATAACCTTCTGGCAAGACCACGTCGCTATCGAGTATCAGAAGATACTCACCCTTGGCGCGCTCGGCACCATAGTTGCGACTCTGGCCCGGACCAGAGTTCTCCTTATAGTAATAATGTATATCCATCATGTGCTCATATCGTTTGCACACCTCCTCGCAGGGAGTCTGTGAGCCATCCTCAACGATGACAACTTCGAAGTCTTTCTCAGATTGATGAGTCAGACTCTCTAAAAGTTCGTCCACTTCGTCAGGACGATTAAATACAGGTACTATGATGGAATATTTCATTCTTCTTACTATTAAGGGTTAGTTTTACTCAATAAGAGCACAATCTTCCTGTTGGAGGATGTATTACTCGCTTACACGACCAAGGTAGCTACCGTCACGGGTATCAATCTGGATAGTCTCGCCTTCGTTGACGAACAAAGGAACACGAACCTCAGCACCAGTCTCCAATGTAGCAGGCTTTGTTGCGTTGGTAGCAGTATTACCCTTTACACCTGGCTCAGAGTGAGTAATCTTCAAAGTAGTCTTCACTGGCATTTCAGCCAAGAGGATAGTACCATCAGTTGTATCAGTAACAACCTCAACAACGTCACCCTCCTTCATGTACTGGCCACCAGTAACGTTCTCCTTAGCGATAGGCACCTGCTCGAAAGTCTCCTGGTTCATGAAGATGCAACCAGTAGCGTCCTCGTAGAGGTACTGGTAAGGACGGCGCTCAACGCGAACATCCTCCAATTTGAAACCTACCTGGAATGTACGTTCCAATACACGACCGTCGGCAACATTCTTCAATTTTGTGTTCATTACGGTGTTACCTTTACCTGGCTTTCTGTGCTGAAAGTCGATGCAAACCCATACTTTGCCATCCATGCGGATGCAAGTACCAATCTTAATTTCCTGTGAATTAATCATTTCTTGTTTATCTTGAATGTTATTATAATAATCTCAAAATCGAGTGCAAAGTTACGGCAAAAACATGAAAAATCAAAGGAAATATCGAAAAAAACATAAATATTTAAGCTAAATTTGGTAGTTTTCTTGGTTATTTCAGAAAATATGCGTAATTTTGCAGCCCAAAAAGGGCGTATTTTGCACTTTTGTGAAGAATATTAATTAAAAAATAAATAAGAAAAATGAAAAGAACATTTCAGCCTCACAATCGTCGTCGCGTAAACAAGCATGGTTTCCGTGAGCGTATGGCAACTAAAAATGGTCGTCGCGTATTGGCTTCTCGCCGTGCTCATGGCCGTAAGAAGTTAACTGTATCTGACGAGCACCACGGAAAGTAATTCCGAGGAAAGATTCGTCTGTTGACGATGACATTAAAAGCAGCAAGGATGTATTCTTTGCTGCTTTTTGTTGTTTATAACGCCCCTTCCTTTTCAGAGATTGCTCTTTTGGGAACAAAGATGTTTTGTTTTTATATCATAAAATAGGTGGTGAGAGTGCAAAAACTTTCCTTTTTATTTTGTTCTTCCCCCAAATACTTGTATCTTTGCACCAAAAAATAATATATGACTTCATCAGAGTTTATAAATAAGTTTAAGAGTAAGTACCTTTGGGGAAATATCGGTGCCATGATTCTGGTACTGGTGTTGCTCTGTGTCGGTGTCAAGTACGGCATCGATATCTATACCCATCATGGTGAGGCCATCCGTGTGCCGGATATTCGATATAAGAATATCGATGATGCTACACATATACTCGACGATGCGGGATTGGAAATTGTTGTAACGGATACGGGATATGTCCGCTCTTTGCCGCCTGATGTCATTCTGGAGCAGACTCCGGTTTTCGGAGAAGTGGTAAAGTCGGGACATGTTATCTATGTTACCATCAATTCTGATCATTCTCCACGTATCACCATTCCTGATGTCATTGACAACAGTTCGTTGCGAGAGGCAATGGCTAAACTTACTGCTATGGGATTCAAACTGGGTACACCTGAATATATTCCTGGCGAAGAGGATTGGGTTTATGGTATCCTCGTTAAGGGTAAGCATGTTGTGGCTGGCGATAAGGTTTCTATCGATGATGTGCTTGTCATACAGGTTGGCAATGGTAAACGGAGCGTTGATGATTCTATCGATGTGGTAGATCCGGTTTATCACGGCGAAGAAGATGTGATGGAAGGCGAAGGTGACATGAGCGGAGAAACTCATGAAGACAACTTCGAGGTGGTTCCTGGTACGGAAGCCACAGAGCCTGCTCCTTCGCATGAGCACCACCAGAAGGAAGTGGTGGAGTAGAAGAAATGAAAAGTGAAGAGTGAAGAACGATGAGTGAAGAATTCAATAGTAATACGAATGATATTTTTAGATTATATATATAATAAGGTATATGTTCCTGTAGAGGATGACTTCGGGTTTGATGATGCAGGAGATATGGACGAACTGGATGATGAACTCCAGATGGAGGAAGGAACCGCTGCTTCTGGTGAAGGAGGAGATGAACTCTATGAGCACTGGAAGGTGCAGGTGGATGCCAACCAGGATCCGGTCCGCATCGATAAATACCTGGCTGATAAGATGGCCTATCAGAGCCGTAACCGCATTCAGCAGGCTGCTGATGCCGGATTCATCCATGTCAATGGTAAACCGGTAAAGAGCAACTATAAGGTGCGCCCTAATGATCTGGTTACTCTGATGCTCGACCGTCCTCGTCACGAAACGAGTATCAAACCTGAAGAAATCGCTATCAATGTGGTTTATGAAGACGATCAGCTGATGGTGGTCAACAAGGAAGCAGGTATGGTGGTGCATCCGGGTGCGGGCAACTTTCATGGAACCTTGATTCAGGCGGTAGCCTGGCATTTAAGGGATATGCCTGAGTTTGATGCCAATGATCCGGAAGTGGGCTTGGTGCATCGCATCGATAAAGATACCAGCGGACTGCTCGTTGTGGCAAAGACCCCTACGGCAAAGACCGCACTGGGTAAGCAGTTCTTCAACAAGACTACCCATCGCAGTTACAATGCGCTTGTTTGGGGCAACATTGTAGAAGATGAAGGTCGGATAGAAGGCAATATCGGCCGTGATCCGAAGAACCGCCTCCGTATGAAGGTCTTCGATCCGGACAGCGGAATAGGCAAGACGGCGGTTACGCATTACAAGGTGTTGGAGCGTTTCGGTTATACCACCTTGGTGCAGTGTGTGCTGGAAACAGGACGTACCCATCAGATTCGTGCCCACATGAAGCATATCGGACATCCGCTCTTTATGGACGAAACGTATGGCGGAACAGAGATTCTGAGAGGTCAGCGCAGTAGCAGCTACAAGGCATTTATCCAGAACTGCTTCAAACTCTGTCCGCGTCAGGCTCTCCATGCCAAGACACTCGGCTTCGTGCATCCTACAACCAAGCAGCAGATGGATTTTGACAGTGAGTGGCCAAATGATTTTAGACAATTAATAGAAAAGTGGCGCGGCTTCATCGCTGGCACCACACAAGATACATTCAAAAATATTTAGTAATTATGGAAAATAGCAAGAGAACGATAGCCATCGTATGTGGTGGTGATTCTTCTGAGCACGACGTATCATTGCGCTCAGGACAGGGTTTGTACTCTTTCTTTGATAAAGAGCGCTACAATATTTATCTCGTCGATGTGAAGGGCACTGATTGGCATGTTGCTTTGGATAATGGTGAGACTATCGAGATTGACAAGAACGATTTTTCTTTCGTTATGAACGGCAAGCATGTCTATTTCGATTATGCTTATATCACCATCCACGGACAGCCTGGTGAGAATGGTGTGATGCAGGGCTATTTCGACCTCATCCATCTGCCATACTCTACAAGCGGTGTTCTGGTAGAGGCAATGACTTTTGATAAGTATGTGCTTAATAATTATCTGCGCGGTTTCGGTATAAACGTAGCAGATAGTATCTTGCTCCGTCGCGGTGAAGCTTATGATGAAGAAGAGATTGCCAAGCGCATCGGTATGCCTTGTTTCGTAAAGCCTGCTGCTGACGGCAGTAGCTTTGGTGTGAGCAAGGTGAAGAATGCTGACCAGCTGGCTCCAGCCCTCCGTGTGGCTTTCATGGAGAGCAATGAGGTAATGATTGAGGGATTCCTTGATGGAACAGAGATTTCACAGGGTATCTACAAGACAGCCGAGAAGAGTGTTGTGTTGCCGGCTACCGAAGTGGTTACCACCAACGAGTTCTTCGATTACGATGCCAAGTATAACGGTCAGGTACAGGAAATCACTCCAGCCCGTCTCTCTCCAGAGACTGCAGAAGAGGTAGCCAAGACCACATCACGCATCTACGACATTCTTCATGCCAACGGTATCATCCGTATCGACTATATCATCTCTAAGGATAAGGATGGTAAAGACAAGGTGAACATGCTGGAGATCAATACCACTCCAGGTATGACCGTTACCAGTTTCATTCCTCAGCAGGTTCGTGCAGCAGGTCTTGATATCAAGGATGTGCTCAGCGAAATCGTGGAGAATCAGTTCTAGAATAACAAACTCATATATGGTTCTGCGACTTTTTCGCAGAGCCATATATATATTAATAGGTATATATTATGAATATCCCTCAAGAATTTGATACCATCCGTCCTTGGGAGCCTGAAGATCTCCCAGAGGTATTCGACCGTTTGCTTTCAAACGATCAGTTTAAACAAGTGCTTGCCTATCTCTATCCACAAGTACCTTTCGAGATGATTGCCCAGAAGTTGAAGGCATGTAAGACCAATCTGGATTTCCAGTTGGCTTTTGCTTACGATTTTGTTCATGGCATTCTGAAGAAGGCAGCAACAGGCTGCGAGATGGATTGTACATCGCTCGATAATACCCGTAATTATACTTTCATCAGTAATCACCGTGATATCGTGCTCGATTCAGCCATTCTCGATGTCCTTCTTATCGATAACGGTTTTAAGACCACCTGTGAGATTGCCATCGGTGATAATCTCCTTTCTCTTCCTTGGGTCAAGGACCTGGTACGTGTCAACAAGGCGTTTATCGTAGAGCGTGCCCTGAGCATGCGACAGATGCTGATGTCGAGCAAGCGCCTCTCTGACTATATGCATTTCGCCATCAAGGAGAAGAACGAGAACATCTGGATAGCCCAGCGCGAGGGTAGGGCCAAGGACAGTAATGACCGCACCCAGAAGAGTATTCTGCAGATGATGTCGATGGGCGGTGAGGGCAGCATTATCGACCGCCTGAAACAGCTTCATCTCGTACCGCTCTCTATCAGTTACGAATATGATCCATGCGATTTCCTGAAGGCAAAGGAGTTCCAGCAGAAGCGCGATAATGCCGATTGGAAGAAGGGAGCAATGGATGATCTGGTAAGCATGCAGACCGGTATCTTCGGTTATAAGGGTCATGTGCATTATCATGCAGCCCCATGTCTTGATGATTATCTGGCCAGTCTTGATCCTGATATGCCTAAGCAGGATATATATAATAAGGTAGCCGCCTACATGGATGAGCAGATATTCAAGAACTACCGCCTCTATCCGGGCAATTATGTGGCTCTTGATTTGCTTGAAAACTCAACTGCTCATCAGGCAGAATATACTGCCGAAGATAAGGCAAAATTTGAAAAATATATGGCTGGTCAGCTTGCGAAAATTGACCTTCCAAATAAGGATGAAGCTTACTTGAGAGAGAGAATTCTCGAGATGTATGCCAATCCTGTACGTAATTACCTTGCTGCTCAATAGCGGCAAGGTAATACTTTTTCTGTTTGATGATGTTGGAAACTGTTATTATCTGCCTGTTTTAATCAGACTCCTAATTGGTAATTCATAAGCTGTTTAGGGCAGACAGTTAACAGGCAAACCACAGACAGCCTACTGGCGCTATAGCCGCTAGTGGACTGTTCGCCTAGAACAGCCTTCCCCTTTGCCTTTGTTTCGTTTTTTTACAAGGCTTACGAAGAAATACTCTTCACTCTTCACCTTTTGCTCGGAATCCCCTGTGTTTATCGGCATTCCGGGCGGTGAAGAGTATTCGGGCACTCTTCACCTACTCTTCACCTCTCTTCACCTTTTTGCTTCGGCGGATTTGCGTTTCTTCTTATGCCTCGATGCCTCGTGCCTAGGTGAAGAGTGGTGAAGAGTGGGTGAAGAGTCGCTGATAACTCTTCACCCCTTGAAACGCCCTGTTTATGGGCGTTTCAGGGCATAAGGTGAAGAGTGAAGAGCTTTTGGCTGTAAATTCCTGCATTTATCAGCATTTATTTCTGTTCTTGTTTTTCTGCAATGCATTCCATTTCTATCAGCCAGCCTGGTCTGCATACTCTTGCCTCTACGGTGATATGCGGTATCTGAGGATAAAACTGATTCATCAGTTGCTCTACGGTATAATAGTCTGAGATGTCGCGCAGGTAGATGATAAAGTATTGGATATCGTTCATCATCGCATCGCCATCCTTCAATAAAGCACCGATGTTCTCGAGCAATCTGCCGGTTTGTCTTACAATATCACCTTCGTATACAACCGCTCCATGCTTGTCTATACTGGCTGTTCCTGATATGAAATATTGTTTCTTCTGGAGCAGAGAAAGGCTGGTTCCCCGTTCAAAGGCTACTCCGTATTCGTGAGTAGGATTCAGATGGTTGAGTGCCTGGAGATATTTCTTGTCTTCTTCTCTGATGCCGGGAACGGTCAGAAAGTCGATAGCTACAGATGCATGACGTACGGATGTTGCTCCGCCGATGCCCGTACTGGCTATATAATGGGTCTCTGCCGTCAGACCTTGCTGGTCGAAAACATCATTGCGCGCTTCTACTACTCCCTGATAGTTTACATCGATATGAGTTACGTATATCCATGTTCTTACCAGGTTGCGCTCCATCGTCATATCTGTACCGGCGATAAGTTGCTGGTATTTGTCGAATAGCATTCGGGTCTGTTCGTATGAATCCTTTCCCTTCGCTTCTTCCTCAGTGAGGCGAAGACTATGGAACAGGATAGGGGTCTTATCGTCTGTGGTCTTGATAAGAAGTGAAATCTTGCTCCCGTTGAGCGGAGGTTGCTCCACAACCGTAAGATGGGTATCCTTAAGATACTCCTGATAAAGGAGTGATTCCTCAAACTCTCTTATCTGGTTCTGGGCGTCGCTGAGGAATACTTTACAATATTGCAAAGTACGATTTCCCAGTTTCTCGGTGTCGAGATAGTTACCTAGTTTCAGATACAGAAAATTCAAGCGGTCGTTGAACGTCCCCTTAGCTTCTGGTGATAGTATTATGTATTTGTCCATCTTGTTTTTCTTTTTTCGCCGGCAAAGGTACGGATAATATATGAGATATAAGAATATAGACAGGATGAAAAGATGAAAATACCGAGAAATGGGGATGGGATGATGTTGAGTAGAGCGAAAAAGAGGGTGTGTCATGAACTTATGACACACCCTCAATCTCTTTCTTATATCCTGCTTTAAAGTGATTCGAGCATGCGCTTGATGACAACCTCGGCTGAAATCTCACGGTTGGCTGCCTCTGGAATCACCAGGCTGTTCTTGCTTTCAATGACATCATCGGTTACAATCAAACCACGGCGAACTGGCAGACAGTGCATGAAGCAACCATCGTTGGTCCAGCTCATGTGCTCCTCATCGATGGTCCAGCTCATATCCTTGCTCAGGATTTCGCCATACTGTGCTGGGTCTTTCACGCCCGGACAGCTCCAGTTCTTGGCGTAAACGAAGTCTGCACCTTCCAGAGCCTTCTTCTGGTCGTATTCCACTTTGGCATTGCCTACGAACTTAGGGTCCAGCTCATAGCCCTCAGGGTGAGTAACCACGAAATCTACATCGGCTGCATTCATCCACTGGGCGAATGAGTTTGGTACAGCTTGAGGCAAGGCACGGCAATGAGGAGCCCAGGTCAAGACTACCTTAGGACGAGCCACCTTCTTATGCTCCTTAATGGTGATGAGGTCGGCGAATGCCTGGAGTGGGTGAACGGTAGCTGTCTCCATAGCGAAGACTGGGCGGTCGCTGTACTTTACAAACTGGTTTACGATGGTTTCGGCATAATCGTAGTCACGGTCTTTCAAACCGGCAAAGCTACGAACACCGATAAGGTCGCAGAAGCTACCCATCACAGGGATAGCCTCCAGCAGGTGCTCGCTCTTGTCACCATCCATGATAACGCCACGCTCAGTCTCCAGTTTCCATGCCCCGGCATTCACATCGAGTACGATAACATTCATGCCCAGGTTCATCGCTGCCTTCTGTGTACTCAAACGGGTACGGAGGCTGTTATTGAAGAATATCATCAGCAAGGTTTTGTTCTTGCCCAACTCCTGATAACCGAAACGGTTTGCTTTTACTTCCTGTGCCTCAGCGAGCGCTGCTTTCAGGTCGCCAAGGTCTTCAACATTAAAGAATGTCTTCATTGTTATTTCGTTTTTTTTGTTTATTATTTCTGATATATATTGCTCTTGAATCTTTCTTCTTGAATCTTGATGTTTGCAAAGTTTGCATGCAAACCTTGCAAACATGGCAGAAACTAAGACTTGGTACGGAGAGGGTACGGAGCGGGTCTTGTTAGGCTCTTGTCTGTCCCTGGCCAGTAATCAACCACTTGTAGGTGGTAATCTCTTCGAGCGCCATTGGTCCGCGGGCTCCGAGCTTCTGGGTACTGATGCCAATCTCTGCGCCCAATCCGAACTGTGCGCCATCTGTAAAGCTGGTAGGAGCGTTTACATAAACGCAGGCTGCATCTACCATTGCCTGGAACTTCTTCTGGGCAGTTTCATTGTTGGAAACAATGCTCTCGCTATGTCCGCTTCCGTAGGTAGCGATATGGTCGAGCGCCTCATCTTCCGAAGCTACGGTCTTGATGCCCATCTGCATGCTGAGCCATTCGGTGTTCCAGATGCTCTTCACGTTGGCATCAGCCTCCTTCATCTTCGCTTCGCTTTCCTCTGCCTTATATAATAAGGTGTCAGGATAGTGACCCTTTAAAGCTTCGTAAGCCTTGGCATCTGCATGAATCTTGGTTTGTTTTTCTGCGAGACCTTCGCAGAGGGCAGGGAGGTCGCTTAATCTGCTTTCGTGAATCAGCAGACAGTCGAGTGCATTGCATACGCTCACTCTTCGGCATTTGGCATTGGTGATGATGCGCTTGCCCATCTCCAGGTCTCCATCTTTATCGAAGTAACAGTGTACTACGCCGGCTCCGGTTTCGATAACTGGTACTTTGGCTGTATCTCGAACGAAGTTGATAAGCTTCTTTCCTCCACGAGGAATGCAGAGGTCGATATAGCCTACAGCATTCAGCATTTCGCCGGTAGCTTCATGGGTAGCAGGGAGCAGTGTAACAACATTCGGATCAATACCAAAAGTTATCAACACCCTGTGGATAAGTTCGACACCCGCTAAGTTTGAGGCGTTTGCATCCTTTCCACCTTTCAGTACGCACGCATTTCCGCTCTTGAAACAGAGGGAGAAAACATCGTAAGTCACATTAGGACGGGCTTCATAAATCATGCCGATAACTCCGAATGGAACGGCTACTCGCTGCAGATGCAAACCATTTTCGAGTGTTTTGTCTTTGAGAACTCTTCCGAGCGGTGAGGGCAGGGTACTTACGTGTCTCATATCCGAAGCAATATCCTGGAGTCGCTGCTCTGTGAGCTGCAATCGGTCGTAGAGTGGGTTTGTTTTGTCCATCTTCGCCAGGTCTTCTGCGTTAGCTGCAAGGAGCGCAGGAGTCTCTGCGATGATAGCATCCGCCACCGCCTGCAGGATTTCATTACGTTGTTCATCAGTTAGCAAACCAAGTGTTTTGCTAGCTGCCTTCACTTTTTGGAAAATCTCTTTCAGTTCCATTCGCTATTTCCTTTCTTATTTTTATGATAAGATATTTTGTAATGTGTTACGAGTTCCCTCTTAACAACGGCAAAGGTAAGCATAAATATCGGAAATTGCAAACTTTATGCAAGAAAAAGTAATGATTTTATAGATAAATGGATAGTTATACGGAAAATGAGATTTAAAAAGGTCAGGCAGCGCCTGACCTTTTTTGTGGTAGCAAAGAAGATTCAGCAGACAGTGTCTGCTGTTTTTGCTTTTTGAATTCTTCAGACAGTGTCTGAGAAATTGTTAACTCTTTGAATTTCAGGTAGAACTTCTTGAAAGATACGATTTTATATCGAAAAAGCAATCTTTCTCTTCACTTTTTTCGATAAAAAGTTGCAAATAATAATTGTATTTCCAAAAGAAAGTAGTATCTCTGTATCAGAGTTTGTAGTTGTACAACTATAGTGTATAAGGTTGTACAACTATGGGGGGTAAAGTTGTACAACTATAAGGTGTAAGGTTGTACAACTATAAGGTGTGTTATTGTACAACAATAAGGTGTTGTCACTATAGTCAGCAGATGTGCTGACTGCAGTCGGCAGACCTGCTGACTAGGCTCAGCAGAGCTGCTGAGCCTAGTGGCAAACTCCGAGAAGCAGTATTCTTTTACCCAAGAAACTGTCTCCGCTAACTCAAGAAACTATCTCCGTTAACCCGAGATTCAGTGTCCGTAAGCTTAAGCAACCACATTCTCTTACTTAAGCAACCATATTCTCTGGCTTGTTAAAGCAGTTAGGGAATCTACATATCCATAGTGTAGTTGTAAAGATATTCCCAAGCATCGTTCAAATCACGTAAAGGGAGGCGCTCTTTTACGAGTTTTATCTTTAATGCCTTGCAGAATGCTTTCAGAACAGATTCTGTTGCCATCTCCTCCAACTTAATATAGTTAGGACGCTTAGAGAACAAACAAGTCGTCCATTGTTACTGCCGACTGAACATCCCAGGCATACGGATTGTCGGATAATCCCATGGTCGTAATCATTGTAAGATGTACGGCTTTTTCGGTGCCAGTTTCTTGGATGAAACGCTCTCGCTTGTTTTGTAAACTCGCATCTATCGTATTAGTTATCTGAAATGGAGCCTTGGAGTATTTGATTTCACAGAGATTGATGACATCATCGCTCCTGTCTATCAGCAAGTCAATCTGTGCTCCCGGCTTTTCCTTGCTCCCAGTTACACTCCAAGAATAAACCGTGGTGATAACGCCTTGAATGCCAAGCTTTGCCTTGATCTGCTTCACATGCTGTAGGCATACTCGTTCAAAAGCCAAACCGCACCACGTGTTGTACTCGGGTTTGCCGGTAATCTTGGTCCAATATTGTGCGTCATTGATATAGCTGTCCTTGATAAACTTATAATAAAATAAGGTGTAATTGTCCATTAACTGGAACAAGGCATTCTTAGCTTTCATTCCGATGCAATTATATTTTCGGATAAATCCGCAGTATTCCAAGTTCTCTAAGTATTCCGTCAACTTGCCATTGTCGGTCAACTTGGTTGCTTGTAAGATTTCTGTTCGGGTCATTCCGACTTTCTTGGTTGCCAAAGCATCTACTATCGAGAGATAAGGCTTAGGCTGTTTGAACAAAGAGTCGTATAAGTCATCAAACTCGTGACGAAGATTGCCATCTTCTGAGAAAAATAACTGGTTGATGTTCTGTGCCAGACTCATTCCCGGTTTCAGTTGAGACCAATAAAACGGAACACCTCCCATGATCATATAGCCTTCCAAAACCTGTCGGCGATTAAAGCGCAGTCCCATTTCTTCAGAATAGAGTTCGCATTCCCTTAAGCAAAACGGTTTCAGATGAATACGGACAGACACTCGGTTGTGCAAACCACCATGATTTTTAATCACCTTATTGATAATCCATGAGGTAGCACTGCCGCAAACGATGAGGAGAATATCCTTGCGGGCGGAAGCCCATCCATTCCAGAAATGTTCCAAAGCCGAAAGAAAATTGGAGCGTGGAGAATCCATCCATGGCATCTCGTCGATGAACACTACTTTCTTGGGGATAGTAGATTGTGCCAACAGTTGCCCCAACCTGTCAAAAGCATCATACCAATCTTTTAACTTCGACTGTTTCTGTTTGCTATATGATGTGAGTGAACGGTTGAACTCTGCCAATTGTATGCGATTGGTCTCATTTGCCAATCCTGTATGATAAAAGGCAAAGTCATTGTTGAAGGCCTCCCTTACCAGGAAAGTCTTTCCCACTCGTCTGCGCCCATATATGGCAACAAACTTCGACTCATCTGCAATCAATGCTTGATGAAGTGTCTTCAGTTCTTCTTTTCTACCTATTAACATAGTTCAAATAGTTATATTTCTGGGGCAAATATACGAAAAAATAGTGAGATAACGTGCGGAATCTATCTTTTTTAGATACATTCCGCACGTTTAAAGTATATTTTTAACGTTTGTTGCTATAAAAAGTAAAGAAAAGAGTATGCGGAATAGCCCAAATATGAAGCGATATCTAAGAAAATGTGCTTTAAACGTGCGGAATCTATCTTTTTTAGATACATTCCGCACGTTTAAAGCACATTTTCACTGTCGCAGAAATACTCGGGACTTTCATAACCTTGATAGATGAAAGGATTTGCTAATTTCCTGTTAATTAGTTTCATACGTCATTACATATTTGGTGTTACAACTTTATAGTATTGGCAAAGATACAGCTATTTCTTGCATGTGCAAAAGAATATAGCAGAAAGTTGGGGCTGTTCCTCAACTTTCTGCTATTTATTAGCATATCACATTGCATAGTCGGTTGATGGCAGCATCAAAAGTGGTGAGGTCTTTGGCTCGCTTTCTGATGGCTGCCTTGTAATTATAGATGGTTTGGGTAGAATAGAACAGGAGGGTGGCCAGTTCCTGTCCATCCGTAATTCCCAGTCGCATCAGTGCATAGATACGCAGTTCCTTGGTGAGACTGTTAGGGGCAGGGAGAACTATCTGTTTTTCTGGCAACAGCAGTTGGTTGAACTCTTCCACGAAATTCGGATACAAGTCAATGAATGCCTTATCGAAGCGAATGTTGAAGTTAGCTGCCTCTTCTTCTGCCAGCTTGTAGCTGTTGGTGGCAGTCAGAAGATCGGCAGTTTGCTTTGCCTTGATTTTGCGGCTTACCAATTTGCGATAATCATCCAGTTTCTTGATATATACGGCACTGATGTCCATAAATAAATGCATATAGGTCTCTCTTCGCTTATTGGTGTTGAGCAGCTTCTGGTTCAGTTCGTCCAAGAGTGTATTTTGGCTTTTTATCTCCCTACGGCTCTTGGCTAGACGCTTGTTCATCTTGAATGCAAAGAAAGCCATGGCAAGGAATCCTAGCGACAGGATACTCACGATGACGAGAGAGGCTGTTACGATGCGGTTCTTGCGTACTTCTGCCTGATGGTTCGTTTCTGTGATAAGGGGAAGTATGCGGGAAATCTCAACCATGCGGAGACGGTTGTTGTAGAATTGGGCATCCTCCATGGAGCAATAGATGTATTTGGCAACCCTCTTTGCATAGGAGGCATCCTTATGATATAGATAGGTGGAAAGTTCCTGAAGGGCCAGATTCTCCTTCAGGGGACATATCTGGTCTGAGATGGCTGCTTCTACAATATACTTTTCGTATAAATCCTTTTGGTCGGTATCATAATAGAAGCGGGCTATGCAATAAGCCGATGAGGCATGCACACGGCTGTTCAGGGGACTGGCAGAAAGCGCCTTCATGTAGAACTGAAGTGTTTTTTTGCTTGTACGCTGCTTAAGATATTCAAACTCTCCTGACAGATAGTAATAAAGAGCGGATTCCTTGTTGCCGATATGCTCAAGAGTCTTGCCTAAATAAAAACGTTTCTTGGCTGCCAATCCTTCTTGAAACTCCGACTTGTTGCAGAAAGTTTCCCAGTAGTTATATACCCAAGTCAAGGTATAATAATAGTATTGCAATAACTTAGGTGACATTTTCTCCACATCCATTGTGAGCATTAAGTCTTCTGCCTGGCTGTAGAAACCGCCTGTTGACAGTACTGCCGCACGATTGATTTTATTCAGGTTGATGAAATAATCATCCTGAAGTTGTACTGCCAGCTGGTAGCCCTTCTTGGCGTATGTCATGGCAGAGTCGTAACGGTAGGTATAATACTCCCTGTAGATTTGGTTATAGAGACTAAGTTGGCTGCGCTTGTCGGAAGTCATGTATAGTTGCTTTTTGAGTCTTAGCAGTTTCGCTTCTTTTCTTTGGGTAAACTTGCTTCGCTGAGCGATGTAACTGTCTAAACGATGGAACAGCTGTTCCTCGTTTAAGGAAGAAGCATTTGCCAGTAATGGCATAAACATCATTAAGAACCACAATACTACTTTCATAACTATTTAATTGTTATTGTTACTATCTGATAGGCTATAAGAAAGCCTTATAATTGTATTTTCTGCAAAGATACTACATTTATTTTTCTTTTTAACATCTACTCTATTAAAAAGTATTAATGTCTTTGATGTCTTGATTATTAGTGGGCTATGAACTTAATAAACCTGATATTTATCTACTCGTAACCTACACATGATGTCAATGTCAGAAAAATCTCCTTAACTTTGCAACTGCAATCGAATCGCATTCGGTAGCAAGTGAAATCATGTAAAACTAAGAATAAACAACTGTAAGATTATGAACTTAAGAATCCGTACATTCTCTATGGAACGTAAAAAACAAAGAACAACGAAAAAGGTATTTATGATTATTGCAGCGATGTGCATGACATCTATCATGGCATCTGCTCAAAAGACCATCCGAGTGTCAACCGACAAGACCGATCTCGTGATGCAGGTTTCTCCTAAGGGTCGCCTCTACCAAGTGTATCTGGGTGACAAGTTGAAGAATCCTTCAGATTACAATCATCTGAAGTGGGATGTATATGCGGCTTCTGATGGTTCCGTCTGCCAGCGAGGTCATGAGGTCTATGCAACCTCTGGTGCTGAAGATTTCTTCGAGCCGGCAGTGGCAGTGACCCATGCAGATGGTAATATGACTACCTATTTGTATTATCAGTCTTCTGAAGAAAAGGCTATCAGTGGAGGTGTTGAGACCATCATCACACTTAAGGACAAGGTGTATCCGCTGACCGTGAAACTCCACTATGCAGCTTATCCTAAGGAGAATGTCATCAAGGCATGGAGCGAAATCTCTCATAAGGAGAAAGCTCCGGTTAAGCTTTGGAGATATAGCTCAACAATGCTTTATTTCAAGGCAAACAAGTATTTCGTTACCAATTATCATAGCGACTGGGCTAAGGAAGGACAGCCTGAAACTTGCCAGTTGACTGCTGGTAAGAAGATTGTTGATACCAAGTTGGGTACCCGTGCAGCCATGCAGGAGGAGCCGTTTTTTGAACTGGGATTCGATGAGCCTGCCAAGGAGAATGAGGGCAAGGTGATGCTTGGAACCATCGGATGGCCTGGCAACTTCCGCTTTACCTTCGAGGTAGATAACGTGGGAGTCCTTCGTGTTATTCCTGCCATCAATCCATACGCCTCTAACTATAAGCTGAAGGCTGGTGAGACGTTCACTACCCCTGAATTTATTTTTGCCATGAGCGATAATGGTATCGGTGAGGCTTCCCGTAATTTACACAATTGGGCTCGCCAGTATCAGGTAAACATGGGTATGGAAGATCGCCTTACGCTCTTGAACAACTGGGAGAATACCGGCTTCGACTTCAACCAGAAGAGTCTTGCTGAGTTGATGAAGGATGCCAAGGATCTGGGTGTAGATATGTTCTTGCTTGATGATGGCTGGTTTGCCAACAAGTATCCTCGCAAGGATGACCATGCAGGTCTCGGCGACTGGGAGGCTACCAAGAGTAAGCTGCCTGATGGAATACCTGGATTGGTTAGAGATGCCAAAAAGGCTGGTGTAAAGTTTGGTATTTGGATTGAGCCTGAGATGGTGAATCCTAAGAGTGAACTCTTTGAGAAGCATCCTGACTGGGTGATTATGCAGCCAAAGCGTGATACTTATTATTACCGCAACCAGCTGGTGCTTGATATCAGTAATCCTAAGGTACAGGATTATGTGTTCGGCATCGTGGACCGTATCATGACAGAGAATCCGGATGTGGCTTACTTCAAGTGGGACTGCAACAGTGTGATTACCAATATATATTCTCCATATCATAAGGAGAATCAAGGTAATTTCTATATCGATCATGTCCGTGGTATCTACAAGGTGCTTACCCGTATTCATAAGAAGTATCCTAAGTTGCCGATGATGCTCTGCTCTGGCGGTGGCGGCAGAATGGATTATGAGATGCTTAAGTATTTCACTGAGTTCTGGTGTTCAGACGATACTGATCCATACGAGCGCCTCTACATCCAGTGGAGCCTGTCGAAGTTCTTCCCAGCCAAGACCATGGGTTCGCATGTAACCAATTGGAACAAGAATACCAGTGTGAAGTTCCGTACCGATGTTTGCAGTTCATGTAAGTTGGGCTTTGATATCGACCTCAAGTCGCTTTCTGGTGATGACTACAAGTTTGTGCAGAATGCTGTAAAGAACTACGATAGCATGAAGCCTATGATTCTCGAGGGCGACCAGTATCGTCTGGTTTCTCCTTACGAAGGCAACCACTGTGCCATTAACTATGTAAGTAAGGACAAGCAGCGTGCCGTTCTCTTTGCATACGACTTGCATCCACGCTACAAGGAGCCTGTGATGAATGTGAAGATGCAGGGATTGGATGCCGATAAGGTTTATACCGTAAAGGAGACCAATCTGATGCCTGGAAAGGAGTCTGATTTGGAGTGCAATGGCAAGCAGTACAGTGGTGACTATCTGATGAAAGTCGGCTTGAATGTATTCAGCCAGACCGATGGAACGAGCCATGTATTGGTATTAGAATAACGTATCAACTATTCATAATAAAAACGAAAAGCAGCAAAGTCTATAATAGGCTTGCTGCTTTTTTAGGTTTCTGTATTTCTTATCCCTAATGATTTTACTTGTTTAGCGGTCTTGCCACAAACTCAGTATGAAGGGTCTCCATCGGATGCTCTTTCAGATTGATGAGGATGTTTGGCGTATTGCCGTTGGCGATGATTACCTTGATGCCGGCATTGGCTACATCGTGGGCGGTCTTTACTTTAGAAGTCATACCGCCTCTGCCGTGACGGCTCTTGCTGGCAAGGATGTACTCACTGATGTCACGGTCGTAATAAACCGATGGGATGATGCGGGTGGTAGGCTCGCTTGGGTCACCATTGTAGATGCCATCCACATTACTTAATAGAATCAAGGTGTCGGCATTCATCATCTTGGCAATCAAGCCAGACAACTCATCGTTATCCGTAAACATCAGCTCGGTGATGCACACGGTATCGTTCTCGTTGACGATAGGGAGTACGTTGTTTTCCAGCATCACCTGCATGCAGGCCTCCTGGTTCTTGTACTGCTCTTCGGCACCGAAATTCTCCTTCATGGTCAATACCTGACCAATCTTTATCTTATATTCACGGAAAAGGTTGTAATAGAGACCAACGAGTTTCACCTGTCCGATGGCAGAGAACAGCTGGCGTTGCTCCACGCTGTCCAAATGATGGTCAACATGCAGTTCGGCTCTTCCGGCAGCCACGGCTCCAGAAGAGACCAGAATCACCTCATAGTCGTGCTTCCTGAGCCAGACAATCTGGTCAACAATTGCCGACATTCTCGTTACATCCAGTTTTCCGTCTTCTCGGGTCAGCACGTTGCTGCCCACCTTTACTACGATTCTTTTTCCCATTTTATGCCGATATTTATTTGGAGCAAGGAATCTGTTGTTTCAAATTCCTTGCCCCTTCAATCATTATTTCTTTTTATTGTCTTTTTCCCGAATCTCTACTCTTCGAATCTTGCCGGAGATGGTCTTTGGCAGTTCATCTACGAATTCGATGATGCGAGGATATTTATAAGGGGCAGTCTCATGCTTTACATGATCCTGCAGCTTCTTGACGAGATCTGGACCCGCCATACTCTTGTATTCTTCCTTCAGTACAACGGTAGCCTTGACTACCATACCGCGGATTGGGTCTGGCACACCGGTGATGGCGCACTCTACTACGGCAGGGTGAGTCATCAGGGCATTCTCTACCTCGAAAGGACCGATGCGGTAGCCAGAACTCTTGATCACGTCATCGATTCTGCCCTCAAACCAGAAGTAGCCTTCCTCATCACGCCAGGCCATATCGCCCGTGTGATAGAAACCATCATGCCAAACCGATTTGGTCTGCTTTTCATCACGATAGTAATATTTGAAGAGGCCTATAGGCTTGTCGTCGCCGATGCGGATGCAAATCTCGCCCTTTTCACCATCCTCGCATTCCGTCATGTCTGGACGGAGGATGTGAACATCATATTGTGGGTTAGGCTTGCCCATGCTTCCTGGCTTTGGCTTGATCCAAGGGAAGGTACCGAGTGTCATCGTGGTCTCTGTCTGTCCGAAGCCCTCGTAAATCTGAACGCCCGTCAGTTTCTGGAAGGTCTCTGCCACGGATGGGTTCATTGCCTCACCCGCTGTGGTGCAGTATTCAAGACTGCTGAGGTCATACTTAGAGAAATCTTCCTGAATCATGAAGCGGTAGATAGTAGGAGGGGCACAGAAAGAGGTGATGTGATACTTCTCAATCTGGCGCATGATCTTATCAGCCGTAAACTTCTCGTGATCGAAGACAAAGACGGTAGCTCCGGCAAACCATTGTCCGTAGAGCTTGCCCCATACAGCCTTGCCCCAACCGGTATCGGCTACGGTAAGGTGGATGGAATTCTCGTGGAGATTATGCCAATATACACCCGTGGTCAGATGACCGAGTGCATAGAGGTGATCGTGTGCCACCATCTTTGGCTCACCTGTGGTTCCCGATGTGAAGTACATCAGCAGGGTATCCTCATTAGAGTTTACATGTTCTGGGCGAACAAAAGGAGCGCATTCGTTCCATTCCTTCATCCAGTCGTGGAAACCTTCAGGGATATCCGGACCGATACTAATCAAAGTCTTGACAGTCGGACTCTCTGACATTGCCTGATTAACCTGCTCTACCACGTAATCATCGCCGCAGCAGATGATAGCCTTCACGCTTGCTGCATTGTTGCGGTAAACGATGTCGTGCTTGGTAAGCATGTGGGTAGCAGGGATGGCTACGGCGCCCAACTTGTGGAGACCGAGCATGGCAAGCCACCACTGATAATGACGCTTCAGAATCAGCATCACCTTATCATCGTGACCGATGCCGAGACTCTGGAAGTAAGCAGCAGCCTTGTCGCTCTGCTCCTTCAGGTCCTTGTATGTAAAACGGATTTCTTCGCCACGTTCACTTGCCCAAAGCAGCGCCACGTGGTCTGGTTTGATCTTTGCCCATTCGTCCATCACGTCGTAGGCAAAGTTGAAATCTTCTGGTATGATAAACTCCAGATGCTCCTTGAAGTCTTGCTCTGAAGTGAATTTTGTCTGTTTTAGAAATCTCTCGATCATAGTTACTCTTCTAGATAATTATACAAAGGAACTTGGCAGGCTTATTGTTGAGTGAGCGGAAGCAGTGTGATTTACTACTGTCGAAGTAGATGCTGTCGCCCGAATTCAGTACCATCACCTTCTCTTCGATGGTTACTTCAAGCTGTCCCTCAATCACATAATCATATTCCTGTCCGTCGTGTCCGTTCTTGTTCGGTTTCTTGTCGCCTGGCAACGGATCTACCTGTACCATGAACGGATTCACCTTTCTGTCCTTGAATCCTACGGCAAGGCTCTGGTATTTATACTGGTTGTTGCGGTCAATCTCCGGTCCCTGTCCCTTGCGGGTTACGTAATATCCCTTCATGCGAGGTTCTTCGCCGAAGAGCAATACGTCGAGATCGATGCCGTATCGCTTGGAAATCTTTGAAAGTCGATACACAGAAGGATCTGCTTCTCCTGATTCAATCTTGAGATAATGGTCAAGACTGATTTCGCAAAGTTCAGCCACCTCCTCTGCTGGAATGTTGAGAACCTCGCGTAGACCTTTCAGTCTTTCACCGATTTGCTTAATTGCTTCATCCATAAAAATCTCTTTTTTATTGTTTGTCTAATTTGTCAAACTGCTACGAAAAGTAGAAGTTGACATGTTGGCGCAAAGGTACGAAAAATATTCTGAATCTCACACATTCATGCCATTTTTTTCTAATATAGAAATACAATAAAAAGAAAATGCCGCACAAATAATTAAATTTGTGCAGCATCCCCTTCGGTTTCTTCCCAGATTTTCATCAGAGAGAAGTCTTCTTGTTTCGTCATTTTTTAAGAAAAGTCTTTTATCTTTTTCCTGCCAGCAAACCATTAATCACTGCATTGGTGAAACCATTCTGCTCCATGGTGTTCAAGCCCTTGATGGTACAGCCGCCAGGGGTGGTTACCTTGTCGATGGCTGCCTCTGGATGCTCGCCTGTAGCTTGGAGAAGCTCTACGGCTCCCTTCATGGTCTGGAGTACAATCTTCTGGGCATCCTTTGCCTTGAAGCCCATCTCTACGCCGCCTTCCACATTGGCTCTTACATAGCGCATGGCGTAAGCGATGGCACACGACATGGCGGTGGCAGCAGGGAAGAGACGTTCTTCCATGATGAGGCTTTCGCCCAATTCATCGAAGATTTCTGTAATCTGCTGGATTTCTGTAGCAGATGCATCTACAGGAGTGATGAAGGTCATCGACTGCTTGTAGGCGATGGCGATGTTTGGCATCACGAGGAAGAAGGTTGGGGTGATGCCATCCTTGTCCAGCCACTCCTTGATGTTGGCTGATGGCACACCGGCTGCTACCACTACGAGTTTCTGACTCTTGTAGTTGAGTGCATCCTTGATTCCCTTTAATGTCTTCTCCACGCACCATGGCTTTACTACCACGCATACGATGTCTGCGCCGTGGCAAGCCAACTGGTTGTCGAGAGTTACGCTGGCTCCTTCGCTTGCGAAGTGATCCAATACTGGTTGGTTATGGTCAGATACCGTAATATCTGATGGAGTGAACTTCTCGCTCTGCAAGAGTCCTTCAGCCATGGAACCGCCCATAGCACCTGCTCCGATAATTGTTATTTTCATTGTCGTCTTATAGTTAAAATGCAATTATGGTGCAAAGATACTACTTTTATCTGAAAATAGCGTGTTTATAGACGATTTTTTAAGAAAGCGCGCTTGTTTACTGACGATTTTTTAAGAAATTCGCTAGTTTACTCCCATTCTGGAAGTATCCACGTCCTTGGTTCTCTTCTCTTTGTACTTGCCTATCTTACAGATGATGGAGATGGATGCTGATGCCCTTGTTGGCTTATATTGCAAATTCTTTATTCCACCATTTCCGCATACTTCTTGAACAGCTCCGCTACGCATTCACTCTCCGTCATCTTGGTGGAGAAACCATAGGCTGCCATCACGGCTCGGTCGTTCTGACGATGTGCTTGTAAAAGCTCTTTTGGCATGAGTGTCGGGTCGTAGAGGTCGGCGAGAGAAGAGTCGGGATACAATGCCCTCGCATCTAGGATGGCTTGGGCGGATGCCTCTATCTTCGCTTGCTGCTCTGGAGTAGAAGATGGCCATGGGAAGTTGTTATACACCACGTCCTTGCTGTAGCGATAGTCGCTTTTCAAGCGACCGCACACCGCTCGCATCCATGCCATGTGGACGTTCGACTCCAAGATGCCGAAGTGGTAGAGAGTGGCGGAAGGGATTGTTAGAACAGCATCGCTTGCGATGATATTCGGATTGACAAATCCCATTGGAATATATTTTCTGTTTTCCGACGAGTGCCTTGGAACAATAATGTACTCTGTAGTTGAGGCTCTTCTTTCATCAAAGAGGGTTGGCATGTCGGCTTTCTTTCTTGTTGCCTCTTTCTTGCTCTTTAGCCTAAACTCTCTGACGGCTTCCACTCTTTTTCTCACCTCTGGCAATGCTTTAAGTTCTGATGGTGAAGCTCCAACAAGCCAAAGGCACCAACGCTTTTTCTTATTCAAAAACTCTTGCGCACCTACGAATGGACGTATAAATTTGTTGGTATTGGGTTCTTTTGTAATGAAGTCTTCATATTCGTCTGCCTCTATAATCAAGTTGCCATCGTCTGTAGGTTGGCTACCTTTTGTCATAAGCGGAATATCGCAAAGAGCTTTAGTTCTGCTTTCTACGAAAACGTCTGGCGAATCTATCAGATACCCATTGATGTTTTTCGCCTCTATCACCTGTCCGTTGTCAAACAATAATTTTAGCTTGTTGGTAGGAACATCCGAGAATCCTACAATCACGCAATGTACATGTGCTTTCAGGCTAGCTTCGCTATCCCATCTGAAGGTGCGGTAAGCGAAGTCGATATGTACGCCAAACATTTCTTTGAGAGGTTTCCATATCGCTGCAACCTGCTCTCCTTGTGTGATGGAATTGGTGGAAACAAGAGCTGCGTGGATATTAGTGTTCTGCATCATTTGGGCAGCCTTGTAATACCAAGCAGCCACGTAGTCTATCTTGCCAGCTGTCTTATATGGTTTGCCCTTTTCATCCACGAAAATATTGAGCAAGTCAGCTTTTTGTTCCTTGCTCTGCAATGAGTAACCTACAAATGGTGGATTACCTATGATATAATCTAACTCATCTTTCGGACATACCTCCTCCCAGGCAATTCGCAATGAGTTGCCCTCTGTAATGTTAGCGTAGCTCTTCAGAGGCAGGAAGTCGATGTCGTGGTGGATGATCTTCTCTGTCTCTGCCATCATTTGCGCCTCGCTTATCCAAAGAGCGGTGGTGGCTACGGTGACGGCGAAGTCATTGATTTCGATGCCGTAAAACTGATGGATGTTCACCTTGATGGGATTCTCGAAGGCGTTAAGTTGCTCCACGCTGTATATCTGCTTGATAATCTCGTTCTCCAGTCTTCTGAGCGAAAGGTAAGTCTCCGTGAGGAAGTTTCCTGAACCGCACGCCGGGTCGAAGAAACGCAATTCAGCCATCTTGTCTTGCAAGGCATGAAGTTGCTGCATACGTTTCTTGATGTTGCTTTCCTCCAGACAATCATCGAATGTCTTTCTAAGGTCGTTATAAAACAGAGGGTCTATTACCTTATGGATATTCTCTATCGAGGTGTAGTGCATACCTCCTGAGCGTCGAGTCTCAGGATTGAGGGTACTCTCAAACACTCCGCCGAAGATGGTTGGAGAAATCTCGCTCCAGTCGAAATCGAGCGAGGCGTGCTGCAGGAGCGTATCACGCAGTTCGTCGGTGAACTGCGGAATGTCAATATCCTCGGCAAAGAGTCCGCCATTGGTATATGGAAAGGCGGCAAGCGAGGGATTGAGATACTTGCTTCGCTTGTCGGCAGGGGTATTGAGAACCTCGAAGAGTTGTACCAGAGCCATTCTCATATCTTCCGTCTGATAATGAGCCAAGAAATCATGGAACATATCTCGTTTGCCGAAGATTCCTGCATCCTCAGCATAGAGGCAGAAAACCAACCTCACGCAAAGAATGTTCAGGTAACGCAGTGATTGAGGGTCATTGGCATCATACTGAGTAACAAAGGCATCATAGAGTTTGCCGACAATCTCGCCAGCCTTCATTGATACCTCCATCTCTCGTTGCAGGTGAATGCCCTGCTGCTCTACTAGGAATTGCAGGCGATAGTACTCCTTCTCCAAGTCTTTGAGGTGGATACGGGATGGCTCACCCTTTGGGTTCTCCATATCATAGACATCAAACTCGGCGAAGTTGCAGGTAACAATCCAGCGAGGTCGCTCGGAGTAGGGCAACACGGCAGAGTATCGCTGTGCCTGCTGGAAGGGAGTGAGGAGTGTGCCATCGCTCTGCTTGATGGCTTGTCGCAAATCCTTGCCCAGTGATTTCTGCTCTATCATCACATGGGTGGAGGGAATCATTCCGTCGATGAAGGATGTATGGTCGAGCTGTGCCTGTTGCTCGAAGGTGATGAACACTGAAGGACTCTCCACCCCGAAAATCTCGGTGAGGAGTTCTATCCAGAATGTCTGGCTCTCGCCCTTCTCATATCCACGGCCTTCCCATTTCTTGGCGAAGGCAGCGGCAGCCATGCTTTGTTGTTTCTCTGTCATGTTCGTAAGTGAAGAGTGAAGAACGAAGAGTGAGGAATTCATTAGTTACTCTTGCGTTGTCTCTTCCTGTTGGCAAAGGTAATAACTTTTTCTTAAAACGCCAAGAGCGACAGCCAAAAATGTATCGGCTGCCGCTCTATTATTTGCTTTTGACATTTGCTTGCTCAATCAATCTTTTTTCCTTTTTCCTCACTAAATGCCTTTATCATTATTTATAGTCTTTGCAATCTTAACACTACAATAAACGTGCGCCAATGCTATAACAACCGTTAAAAAACAAGTCTTATTTCGAAATTTCATCCGTTTTTTATTCTTTTGTTCCCATTTTAGCGATATTTTTCGTATATTCGCATTCGCAATCGGGAAACCGACAACGCAAAAATCTAAAAATGAATGCAAAAACAAATATCTTATGGCAAAGATTATTGTAAGAAACCAAACGAAAAAAACACTAACCAAAGATGGTGTTGATTACATCTGCATTACCGATATAGCAAGGCAGAAGAATCCCATTGAGTCCAAAGATGTGGTAAAGAATTGGTTGTGTACCAAAAACACCTTGGAGTACTTAGGACTTTGAGAGCAGTTGAGCCCGACTCGATGGGAGGAACTAACCCATGCTGTAGTATTATTAAATTTTATCAACTATGAATAGTAAGAATTTATACTTTACAATCTTCTCTTTAATCCTTTTAGGATTTATCTCTTCTTGTGCAGAGAATAGTAATAAGTGTAGTCCTTCTTATGCAAGCAACATAGAACAACTTAATGAAAAGTTATATGATTCTTATGCAAATGTTGCAGTAAGGGAAAACAACACAACATCTGATGACATAATAACACCAGAATATTTTGGAGGCTCATATGTCAAGGCAAATAAACTTATTGTCATGGTCAAAAATGGAAGTCCAAAAGGAATAGAAGATATAAAGAAAAGACTAGGCACAGATTTAAATGTGACATTTGTATCTTGTACTTATTCTCTTCAAGAATTAAAAGAATTAAACGCTAAATTGCAAGTATCTTTTGCCAAGAAAGCCGCATTGCGAGACGAAATTGGGTGGGTTGCTGTTAGTATCAGACCTATTCAAAATAGAATTGTCGTATATTTGAATAATGCTTCTAATAAAAATATCTCTAAATTTAAAAATGAAATTTGCAATTCAGATAAAATAATTTTTGATCAGTTGGAAATAGAGCCAATTGAAATACAAAAAGATACAGCAAAAGACGAAAAAGTAGGAAGTCCCTCATAAAAGTGTATGGATAGCTCGAAAAGTCCCTCATAAAAATGTGATATATTTTGCAATCTCATTGTTTTTCTGTCTTTTGCTGCTAGAATACAATAATAATACCATGAATATATTAAGGAGATGGTGTAGCATCGTAACCTTTTTGATGGGTTTTCTGTCTAATAACTAGACAGCCGTGTCAAGTATTTAGACAGGTCGTTTTATGGACTTTGTTTCTATATATTCTGATAATCAATTGTTTATGTTTTTGGCATAGTCGTTGCCTTGCTATTTAGCAACAAATAAGAAGAGTAACAACATAAAGAATAGTAAGAAAATGAAAAGACTTGCGTTAGTAGCATCCTTCTGTGGCATTACCATAACACAGATGATGGCACAGAACATCAACGGCGAACAGATTTCCGACACGACCCTATTTGATAAGTTCTCCAAAGAACTTGGCGAAGTGGTGGTAAAAGCTCATCTTCCTCAATATAAGAAGACCCACGAAGGACTGCTGACCAACGTGGCAGGAACCGTGCTTAGCAAGATGGGTACGGCTGAAGATGTATTGAAGCATGTGCCGAGCATCGTGAAGAAGAAAGATGGATATGAGGTGATAGGCAAGGGTACACCTATTATATATATCAACGGCAGGAAGATGCAAGACTTCAGTGAGTTGGATAACATCAAATCTTCCGACATCAAGAGTGTGGAAGTCATCCAGAATCCTGGAGCCACCTACGATGCTTCGGTAAATGCGGTAATCAAAATCAAGACCATCAAGAAGAAAGGCGAAGGTTTCGGTTTTGATACTCGCTCTGTGTATTGGTACAATAAGCACGACAATACCATCCAACAGGTTAACATGAACTATCGTCATAATGGCCTGAATCTCTTTGCCGCTTATAAGTTCTCTGATGCAACATGGATGCAAAAGGCCACCTACAATCAGACTGTACATGTAGATACGCTTTGGCAACAGCATAACAACAACGAAGTAACTGGTCGCATAGAATCGCACCGTCTTATCAGTGGTTTTAGCTATGATTTCAATGCCAATCATTCCATTGGTGCGAGATACACCTTGACCTCGCCAGGCTATTCTCGCTCAAAAGATTTTTTCGATAGTCAGGTAACTGCCGATGGTAAGTTTTACGACTATATCAAAACCGATGGTCTGACGGTTGACAAGGACAATCCTAGCCATCAATTGAATGCCTACTACAACGGCACTTTGGGCAAAACCACTATTGACCTGAATACCGACCTCTATTTCAGTACAAACAGGGCTTATGCCTATAGCGATGAACAGAGCCAGGAGCACGATTCTCGTAACATCAACTCCAAGAATCGTGTGAGCAATAAGATGGTAGCTACCAAACTCGTAATTACCTCTCCTCTCTTAGGCGGTAATCTCTCCTATGGAGCTGAGTATATCAATACTCATCGTAACGATGACTACGAAGTGAATCGCACCGACCTCTTCGCCAACTCTTATAGCAAGTTGGAGGAGCAGACGGCAAGTCCATTCATCCAATATGCGCACCTCACCCCGATAGGAAACATCACGGCAGGATTGCGATACGAGTATGTAAGATTCAAGTATTATGATGCAGGCATCTATCAGCCCGAGCAGAGTCGCTCCTTCCGTAACCTCTTTCCTACCATCAGCTATGGTGCGAAGGTAGGTAAGGTAATGGCACAGTTGAGCTATTCGGTAAAGACCTCTCGTCCTTCATATAGTCAACTGAGCAACAATGTATCTTATATGAATCGATTTACTCGCCAGACTGGTAATCCTTATCTCGACAACGAAACCAATCACAGAGTGGAATTATCGGGTGTATGGAAGTTCATCCAGTTTATGGTCAACTACAAGGACTCTCGCAATGCCATCATCTATTGGGCGGAGCAAATTCCTGAGAACGAAGCAATTACCATGATAAGTCGTAAGAACGTGAAGAGTCTCAAGAGCATGACCGCCTACATCAGTGCCGCTCCAAAGATAGGCATTTGGGCGCCGCAAATCAACTTGGGCATGCAGAAACCCTGGTTCACCCTCCATACTGATGTGGCATCTTATCGCTTGAATCGTCCTATTTTCATGGGCAACTTCAACAATGCCTTATCCTTGCCATGCGGCATCACCCTTAACGTGGATTATCGCTATCAGAGCAAGGGTAACACGATGAACGTATATCTTGCCAAAGAGCAGCATGTACTGGATGTCAGCATCAGCAAGTCATTCCTAAAGGATGCCCTTACCTTGGAAATAAAAGGCAACGACCTGCTTTATAAATGTTGGGATGCCGACTTGCTCTATAACCAGAAGATGGAACTCCTGCAAGTATCTAAGCGAGGTACGAGAGACCTGCAACTCACCCTTCGCTATAAGTTCAATACCACACGTAGCAAGTACAAGGGAACTGGTGCCGGTAATGCAGAGCTGAATCGACTATAAATATCTTTTATTACTTTTATTCAAAACGCCAAGAGCGACAGCCAAATGTATCGGCTGCCGCTCTATTATTTGCTTTTGACATTTGCTTGCTCAATTAATCTTTTTTTCTTTTTCCTCACTAAATGCCTTTATCTCATCAGTAAGGACTTTCTGTAATTTCTCTTTCGGTACTATCAACTGATAATCCGCCACTCCAATAGGTTTTCCCATATCTTCAAGTGCAAGTTCCACCTCTACACGGTCTTTTTCCGCACAAAGTATGATTCCTATGGAACGGTTCTCGTCTGCACTACGTTCAAGACGGTCAAGCAGAGACAGATAATAGTTCATCTTACCTGCATACTCTGGTTTGAAAGGACCTATCTTTAGGTCAACAGCAACAAGGCAGCGCAGTCCACGATGGAAAAACAACATATCTACCTTACTTTCTTTACCATTGTATTCCAATACATGCTGGTTGCCAATGAAAGTGAAGCCATTACCAAGTTCCATAAGGAAACGAGTAATAGCTTTTACAAGGCGGTCTTCAAGTTCAAGCTCCAGAATGGGACTTGTTACTCCCAAGAAACCAAGATTGTAGCTGCTGTTAAACACTTCGTTGGCATACTGCGCTTGCTCGGCAGGAAGAGTACGGTCGAAATTGTTATCTACTCGTGCCAATGCCTGTGTCTCATACATATTGAGTTTGATGGCATTGAGCAACAAGTCGCGATTCCAACCTTTGGCTACGGTTTCCTGTGCATAAAATAGCGTGGCTTCATCATTCAGCCCCTTACTCAACAGCAGCAGATTGTGCGACCACGGCAAAAGTGCTACGGAGCGTAGCACTTTTTCATCATGCCCAGCGTACCGCTCATAAAATTTCTTCATGTTCCAAAGTTGACGTGGCGAGACACCCATCTTTGGATAGCGTTCTTTCAGGTCTGCTGACAACCGTCTTACAACGCTGTCACCATACCCACTTTCAATCTTGCGCTCATGAAGTATTTGACCAATCTCCCAATAAGCGGTAGAGACATAGCCATTGACATGTCGGGCTATTTCTGTCCGAGCATGTTCAATTACTGCGACAGCGTGTCGCAGTATCTCGGCATAATCGCTGTTCTCTATTGAGAGCCTGTTGTCTTTATTGTCTGTTGTCATTTTATATGTTTATAAGCCTGTTTAATATTATTTGCCATATTAAGATGCGAATAAGTGCAGCTGTTTTATACACCATCCCAAGGATTACGGCTGCAAATATACACTTTTCCTACGAAATAACCAAGATAAAACTACAATTTTCCTATGAGGGGGAACAAAAAAGCAGCAAACCGCAAATGGCTTGCTGCTCACGATAGGAGTGTTTCCTATTTCTTTTATGGGTTGAGTTTTCTTTATATTCTTATCTCAATGGGTTTATACTTCCTTCAATACGGTTCCTAATCTTCCGATGAAGTCATCCACATTCTCCTTAGTCAATACCAATGGAGGGAGGATACGGAGGATGTTGGTGCCGGCGCAACCGGTGAAGCAGTGCTGCTCGTGGATGAGCTTGCTGCGAACTTCCTTGTGAGGAATATCGAGTACGGCGCCTACCATCAAACCACGGCCACGAACTTCTGTGACGTGGCTGTTGCGCTTCTGCAACTCCTTCAGCTGGGCGATGAGATATTCACCAATCTCATGCGCATTCTCTACCAGGTTCTCCTTCTCGAAAACATCGAGAACGGCGAGAGCTGCTGTACATGCCAGGTGGTTGCCACCGAAGGTAGTACCCAGCTGACCATATACAGGTGTAAATTCAGGAGAAATCAACACGCCACCCATAGGGAAACCATTGCCGATACCCTTGGCTACGGTGATGAGATCTGGCTTGATGCCCAACCACTGGTGTGCGAAGAACTTACCGCTTCTGCCATAACCACACTGGATTTCATCGCAAATCAGGAAGGTGCCGTATTTCTTGCAGGCTGCCTGCAAACCCTGAGCAAACTCAGGAGTTACCATGTTGCAGCCACCTACGCCCTGAATAGCTTCGATGATACAAGTACATACATCGCCCTTGGCAAGTTCCTTCTCCCAAGCCTCCAAATCGTTGATAGGAAGATAGGTTACGTGACCATTATCATTGATAGGAGCGATGATCTTAGGATTATTTGTTACCTCTACGGCAAGGGATGTTCTGCCGTGGAAAGCCTTCTCTATAGAAAGCACGCGGGTTCTTCCGTTGGTGAAGGAAGCCAGCTTCAAGGCATTCTCGTTTGCTTCGGCACCCGAGTTGATGAGGAAGAACTGATAATCTTCATAACCGCTAGCCTTGCCCAGACGCTCAGCGAGTTTCACCTGCAACTTGTTGATGACAGAGTTGGAATAGAAACCCAGGTTGTTCAACTGATTGGTGAGCATCTCCACATAGTGAGGATGGCAATGACCGATGCTGATAACGGCATGACCGCCATAAAGGTCGAGGTATTCCTGACCCTTGTCGTCCCATACCTTGCAGCCCTGTCCTTTTACAATATTAATATCGAAAAGAGGATATACGTCGTAAAGTTTCATGTTAAATCTATGTTTTAAGAAAGACAACTCATAGAGTTATCTTATTACAAACTATTTTTTATGATAGAAGAACGAATGATTTTTCATCCGTTCTTCCGAATTCTTTTATCTAAAATGCTGATGGCTTGAGTTTCAAACCTGCTGTCTGGTCGAGACCAAACATGATGTTCATGTTCTGAACAGCCTGACCTACGGCACCCTTCAAGAGATTGTCGATGCAGGAAGTGATGAGGAGCTTATCGCCATACTTATCCACATGAACCAGGCACTTGTTGGTATTCACCACCTGCTTCAGGTCGATAGCCTTATCCACATAGTGGGTGAACTTGGCATCCTTGTAGAACTCCTTGTAACCAGCCACGATTTCCTCGATAGGCTTGTCGGTCTTCACCACTTCTGTAGCGAAGATGCCACGGGCGAAGTCGCCACGGTAAGGGATAAAGTCGATGGCTGCATCGAGATAACCCTGTGTCTGCTTCAGACTCTCACGAATCTCTGGCACGTGCTGATGGTTGAATGCCTTGTAGATGCTCATGTTGTTGTTGCGCCATGAGAAATGGGTAGTGGCGCCTGGCTTCTGACCAGCGCCGGTGCTACCGGTAATGGCGTTAATAGATACATCGCTATTGATGAGGCCCATCTTAGCAGCAGGCAACAAACCAAGTTGAATGCAAGTTGCAAAACAACCTGGGTTTGCCACGTGCTGAGCTACGGCTATTTTTGATTCATTTATTTCTGGAAGACCATATACAAAATCGTGAGCGGCTGGGGTTGGCTGCTGGGTAGCAACCACAGTTTCTGGGGCAAGACGGAAGTCCTGTGCCAGGTCGATAATCTTCACGTTCTCCGGAACATTGTGCTCCTTCAGGAACGCCTCGCTCTTGCCATGACCGAAGCAGAAGAAGATAACATCTACCTGGTCGAAAGGCATCTCGGCGGTAAACTTCAAGTCGGTCTCGCCATATAATCCCTCGTGAACCTCAGCCACCAGGTTGCCGGCGTTACTCTCGCTGTTGGCGAATACAATCTCTGCCTCAGGATGGTTGATAAGGAGGCGAATCAACTCACCTCCTGTATAACCAGCTGCTCCTAAAATACCTACTTTTACCATAATTTAAGTGAAGAGTGAAGAACGAAGAGTGAAGAATTCTCTTGTCCTTCTGATTATTTGTTGTTTCTTTGTTTTGTCGTCTTTATGGATGAAACGAGGAGTGCAATCAATTCATTACAGTCATTGAGCATACTTTCGAATGCATTTTGGTCAATGTAGTCTGTGTCATGAAGAAGGTTCAGCCAATAGCAAGTTTCGTTTCCTTCTTTTAGAGCTATGGAAAGTTTGTTGGCAAAGTCTTGTGGACTTTGAGCAAACTCAGCTTCTCTAACTAAAGCTCCTATGGCAGTTCCTGAGCGAAGAATTTGATTTGTAATGGTAAACTCCTTTTTGCAAGAATTGATATGTTTAACCATTTTTACAATTCTCACTGCAAAGAGATAACTCTTCGTATGTAAAGGAGAATTCTCCCTATTATATTCGTTAATATTTTTAAATCCCATCACAAAAGCATTTGAATTCTTCACTCTTCACTCTTCGTTCTTCACTTAACTTATCTTTGTTCGTCTGGGTGCATACCATAATAAACACGGAGTGGGGTAGAGCTTACCTTGATGAAGCCCTTCGCATCCTCTGCGGTCCAACCGTGCTGCATCTCACCATACTCACCGAGCTTAGACTTGGTCAAATCGTCTGGTGAATCGACACCAACAGTCTGGAAGCTAAATGGACGGAGTTTCAGAATGGCTGTACCGTTTACGTTGCGCTGAGAAGAAGTCAGCATAGCCTCGATATCCGGCATTACTGGCTCCAGGTACTGGCTCTCGTGGAGGAACATTCCGTACCAGTTGCCTACCTGGTCCTTCCAATACTGCTGCCACTTGCTCAATGTGCTCTTCTCCAACAGGCGGTGAGCCTCGATGATGAGCTTAGGAGCTGCAGCCTCGAAAGCTACACGACCCTTGATACCGATGATGGTGTCACCCACGTTGCAGTCGCGACCGATGGCATAAGAAGCGCCAATCTCCTCAATCTTCTGGATGGCAGCAATCTTATCATCAAACTTCTCGCCGTTGACAGCCACAATCTCACCCTTCTCAAAGGTAATCTTCAGTTCGGCCTCTTCTTCCTTGGCAGTAACGTGCTTCAGATAAGCCTCCTCAGGAAGACCCTGGGTTGGGTCGAGAATCTCACCGCCGCAGATACTGGTTCCCCAGATACCTACGTTATATGAATACTTCAATTTGGTGAAGTCTGCATAGAAGCCGTGTTCGTTCAGGTAGTCAACCTCCTCCTTACGAGAAAGTGCCTTGTCACGAGTCAATGTGATGATCTCTACACCAGGAGCCATTACCAGGAAGGTCATATCGAAGCGGATCTGGTCGTTGCCGGCACCTGTACTTCCGTGAGCGATGGCGTCAGCACCAATCTCCTTGGCGTAACGAGCGATGGCGATAGCCTGGAAGATACGCTCTGAAGATACTGAGATAGGGTAGCAGTTGTTGCGGAGTACATTACCGAAAATCATGTATTTCAAAGATTTCTCGTAATACTCATGGGTAACGTCGAGAGTGACGTATGCCTTGGCACCCAACTTATATGCGTTCTCCTCGTTGGTCTTCAACTGCTCGGCAGAGAAACCACCTGTGTTAGCGCATGCTGCATAAACATCCCAGCCATCCTGGGTCAACTTCATTACTGTGTATGATGTATCGAGACCGCCGCTGAAAGCGACTACTACTTTCTTGTTTGCCATAATCTTATGATTAATGTTAAGTGTGAAATGTTATATGTTAAATTGGCATTCTTGCCAATACCTTATTATATATAAGGATTTAAATTTCTGCCGATGGACCGTCAATCTTGCGGATTCTCTCAATCACCTCCTGAGGAAGCTTGATAGGCAGATGTTCTTCTGGGTCGAAGAGCATGGCGGTGCAGATGCAGTATTTGCGGTTGGTACGATGGAGGACATCCACGTTGATGCAACCCTCGCAACCACGCCAGAATGACTCATCATCGGTCAGGTCGGCGAAGGTAACAGGAAGGTAACCCAGCTGGGTGTTCATCTTCATGACAGCCGAACCGGATGTCAAAGAGAAAATCTTGGCATGAGGCCATCGCTGTCGGGCAAGCGTAAAGGTCAGGTTCTTGATGCGCTTTGCCAATCCCAATCCTCGGAAGTCTGGGTGAACGATCAAACCTGATGTGGTAACATAGTGCTTGTTGCCCCAGGTCTCGATGTAGCTGAAGCCTGCGAACTTATCGCCCTGGAGAGCGATGACCGCCTTGGCTTCGCGCATCTTGGTGGCAACATACTCTGGTGAACGCTTGGCGATACCAGAACCACGCTTCTTTGCAGCTTCTGCAATTGTAGTCAGAATGGTGTCGATGTACTTGATGTGACTTTCGTCAGCCACCATTACTTTAACTTCTGCTTCTTCCATTTTTTCTCTTCTATCTTAAAATGTTTTTGTTTTAATATTCTTTCTTTATATATAATAAGGTGTATGTTTTGCATAAAAATGCAACTACCTTATATATATTTATGGTGAACGTCTGGAATTACCTCTGCTAGTGCATTGATGATTTCCTCTTCTGTTGTCCCTTTCTTCTTTACCAGAAAGATCGTGTCATCGCCAGCGATAGTTCCCAGAATTTGAGGAATATCGCTATTATCTATATTATAGGCAATGCTGCTTGCATATCCCGGACGGGTTTTGATCACGACCATGTTTCCAGAGAAGTTGATAGACTGGAATCCGGTATTCACCATCATCTTGCTCACTGGAATATGGTTTGAAACTCTCTTATATAATGTGTCATTGGGCAGGACATACGCATATTTTCCACTCGAAGATGCTGCCTTTGCTACCTTGAGCAGTTTTAAGTCACGGCTCAATGTAGCTTGCGTAATCTTAAAGCCTTCTTTGTGAAGAGCCTCCAAAAGTTGGTCTTGTGAACTCAACTCCTGACTTGATATAAGCATCTTCAAAGTTTCCAATCTGCTATTCTTTGCCTTCATATGCTGTATTTTTATTCGTTTAACGGCTGCAAAATTACAATATATTTTGTAAATAACCAAATAAAATGAAAGGAAAATGCATAAAATAACATTATTTTGTCTTTTGTTATGCATAAATACGGAATAAATATGCATGCATTGCCTTCTTTCATACAAACATTCTACACTTTGCTTTTGATGCAGAATGGCCTTTTTTTATCCATTTTAAGCTAATTATTGTAAATTATTGAAAGAAAGTTTACGGAAACCGCATCGGTTCAATTAGTTTTTGTTATCTTTGCAGACACAATTCTTAGATTATAATCAACTTAATATAAAATAAACCTTTAGAAGATGGAAAAAATGAATGTTAAACCAGCAGAAGGTAAGCTGGGAATCTTGGTTGTTGGTTGTGGCGCAGTAGCTACTACCTTCATGACCGGTGTTTTCATGACTCGTAAGGGCCTTGCGAAGCCAGTAGGTTCAATGACTCAGTACGACAAGATTCGTGTTGGCAAGGGTGCAGACAAGAAATATCTGCACTACAAGGACATCGTTCCTCTTGCAGACCTTAATGATATCGTATTCGGTACTTGGGATGTTTATCCGCAGAATGCTTATCAGGCAGCTATGTATGCTGAGGTATTGAAGGAGAAAGATATCAATCCTGTACGCGAGGAGTTGGAGAAGGTAGTACCAATGAAGGCTGCTTTCGACAAGAACTATGCAAAGCGTCTTGATGGCGACAATGTGAAGGATTGCAAGACCCGCTGGGAGATGGTAGAGGCTCTTCGTCAGGATATTCGCGACTTCAAGGAGAAGAATGGTTGTGCCCGTATCGTTGTTATCTGGGCAGCATCTACCGAAATCTATGTTCCTGTAGATATGAAGATTCATGGTACATTGGCAGCACTTGAGGCAGCAATGAAGGCTGACGACCGCCAGCATGTAGCTCCATCCATGTGCTACGCTTATGCTGCTTTGACAGAGGGTGCTCCTTTCATCATGGGTGCTCCTAATACAACTGTTGATATTCCTGCTATGTGGGAACTCGCAGAGAAGACCAAGATGCCTATCGCCGGCAAGGACTTCAAGACAGGCCAGACTCTTGTCAAGAGTGGTTTCGCTCCTATCATCGGTACCCGTTGTCTCGGCTTGAATGGCTGGTTCTCTACCAATATTCTCGGCAACCGTGATGGTCTCGTTCTCGATGAACCAGCTAATTTCCATACCAAGGAGGTAAGTAAACTCTCTACTCTTGAGACAATCCTGAAACCTGAAGCTCAGCCAGATCTCTATGGTCATGGTAACGATGAAGATACTCAGTACTATCACAAGGTACGTATCAACTATTATCCACCTCGCAACGATAACAAGGAGGGTTGGGATAATATCGATATCTTCGGCTGGATGGGTTACCCAATGCAGATTAAAATTAACTTCCTCTGCCGTGACTCAATCCTTGCTGCTCCATTGCTGCTCGACCTTACATTGTTGAGCGATCTTGCTGCTCGTGCAGGCCGTTTCGGAACCCAGCGTTTCTTGAGTTTCTTCCTCAAGGCACCTATGCACGATTATACTAAGGGTGAAGAGCCTGTAAACCATCTCTACCAGCAGTATACGATGCTGAAGAATGCTATTCGTGAGATGGGTGGTTACGAGGCCGATGAGGAAATCGACTAATTAGGTTATTTCATTTAATATTACACCTTAATTATATAAGGCATTAAATTTTTATCATGGCACACCTTTGGAATGTTAGAACTTCTCTCCATAGGTGTGCCTTTTTGTTTATTTATATAGAAAGTAGACATGGATTCGGTAACGAGTTTTATTTATGGTATGAGCATGATGTTCTTCTCCATGATGGCTTTCCTGTTTTGGAGAAAAGGAAAGGAGATGCTCTTTCGGATGATTATGTGGCTCATGATCGTGGTCGACCTGCAGTTGGTAAAGGACATGGTTTTCTTTCTGATTTATGGTTTTGACAACGAGCATGCGTGGTATCTTACGTCTTCGTTGGATATGATGATTATTCCGTTCTACAGCTTTGTGTTGATGGAACTGGTGAAGCCGGGCTGGTTCAGATGGGTGAAAGCTTTGATGCTGGAATTGCCTTTCCTCTTGTTGCCGGTGTTCTATATTTTTACCCATAATATCATCTGGTTTTATGTGCTTTCTGTCTGGGGAGCCATTTATGGATGCTCTACCTTTATATTGCTTATCTTTATGATTCGGAGGTATCACCGCCAGCTGAAAGAGCGCTTTTCTTATCAGGAAAATATTAATCTGAATTGGCTTCTTGCCATTCTCAATACCTTCTTCCTGATTCTGTTTTTATGGACGCTGAGCTGTTTCGTTATTAATGTGGATTACGACAATATCTATATGGTAAGCTCTCTGATACTCTGGATGCTGATAGATTATTTTGTTTATAGGCATGAGTCTGTGATAGAAGAGTTGAGCGATATTGAAATAGTACCATTAGAGCAGAACGAAGTAGATGTTTCGGGGATGGCTGCTGAGGTGCAGCGGTTGTTCGAGGAAGATAAAATCTATCTCAATCCGAAACTGAAATTGTCTGATGTGGCGCTGGCTGTAGGTACGAACCGTACTTATCTGAGTCGCTATTTTAACCGGCAGAATGGGCAGACGTTTTATGATTATGTGAATACTTATCGTATACGGTATGCTGAGAATTTGTTGAAGTCAACGAACTATCCTTTGCCGGAAATCGCCATCAAATCGGGATTTAATTCTATTTCTACGTTCAGAAGAGTATTTTTTGCCTCTTTTGGTTGCTCTCCTAATAAATATAGGACAAATGTGTAAGTTGTTGATGTGTAGGTTGTTCTGAAAAATCAGTGCTACACTGAAAAATGTCAAAAGACACTTTTTGTCCGTTTGAAACTTATTTTTGCTATTTTGAAACCATGGTTTTCATTTTTTTTTCTATCTTTGCACCATAGAACTTTTTGAAGAGAATATAACTCTAGCATTTACTTTTTCTAGGAATAAAAAATAAAGGTTGGCCAACCCGTTGAGGGCAAGCCAACCTTTCTCGTTATGTATGTTATTCTTTGTTTTTTTTACTTTATTCCCGATTCCCGTTTTCATTATTCCTTGTTACTGCCTCCGAAGATGCGGAGCAAGTAGAGGAAGAGGTTGATAAAATCGAGATACAGGGTCAAGGCTCCGATGAGTGCCAGTTTCTGTGCGCCTTCGCTCATGTCGTATTGTGTCTGGAGCATCTGCTTGATCTTCTGACTGTCCCAAGCGGTCAAGCCAACGAAGATGGCTACGCCGGCGTAACTCAAAATGTAATCAAATCCCGAACTCTTCAAGAACATGTTTACTACGGTAGCGATAATCAGACCAATCAGCGCCATGAAGAGTATTTTTCCTAAAGAGGTCAAATCCTTCTTGGTAGTGTAACCATAGAAAGCCATTGCTCCGAATGTGCCGGCTGTAATAAAAAATACCTTGGCAATACTGGTCATCGTATATACTACGAATACGGATGAAAGCATGGCACCATTCAAAACCGAGTAGACGATGAAGAGTAGGGTGGCCGTAGTCAGGGAGAGTCTCTGTAGGGCACCGGTAATGATGAATACCAGGGCGAGCTCTGCGATAATCAAGCCAAAGAGCAAGCCGCGGCTTGTCATCAAGGTCATCAGCAGGGTAGGACTGCTAGCCACACCATAGGCAGTAACGCCCGTAATCAGGAGAGCTAAGGTCATCCATGTATACACTTTGCGCATCAAAGCAGAGAAAACACCGCTTATACCTCGCTCTTTCTCATTAACAGCAAAGCCATTGCTCTGCTGGTTGTTCTGACTATTTATCAGATTGTACATTTCCTTTTCTGTCATAATTCTATTTTCTTTTGTTATTTATGGTCTATTGAATAATATAATAAACGCAAAGATAATGCCAATTATTGAAACGAGCGATTATCTCTGTGCTTTATTAACATTTATTCCGTAATTTTACGTCATTCATTCCTTTATTTAAGGGCTATCTTCTTTACGGCTATCTGTTTTCCGCCTTACGTTACCTCTATGGCTACAGTCCCATTTATTGGTGTGCGAGGCTGTTCTGTATCAGATTTTGCCTGTTTCTGAAGCGCCAGGACACCTGACGTTCCGTATATTCTGATGATGTCGTTCTGTTTCAGACCCTTTATCAGGATATGATAGTTGCCGCTAGGAATGATGGTGATGTCTGTCTTCATGTCAGTCTCCTTGCGGTTGAAACTGATCTGCCATTGCCATCTTAATCTCTTATCTTCTCTTTCTTCTACCAGTCTCATACGCTATTCGTTTTATTTCGAATGCAAAGATACGTCTTTTCCGTTTTCTACCTATGCGATTTGTGCGATTTGCGTGAATTCGGGAAATAAAGTGCGAAAAATATCATGGAATCATTCAGAAGAATATCTCCGAAGGATAAGAAAATATCTCCGAAAGATAGCACAATATCTCCGAAGGATAAGAAATTATCTCCGAAAGATAGCAGAATATCTCCGAAGGATAAACCAAGAAGACAAATGTTGGTAATCCGATGATGAAGATATGGAAGCTGGGTTGTGGAAACGAGGTGAAGGGTGAAGGGTATATTTTAAATCTTATATTATATTCTTTTTTTAGGGTTTTTCCGATTTTTGACCCTAGGGTACCCTTTCATTTTTCCCTTGCCGCGCGTATATATAAAAAAGAGTTTTCAAACCTTCACCCTTCACCTTTTTATTTAACGTTTTATGTGTCAAGTAGTTACGGGTGAAGGGTGGTGAAGGGTGTTTTTTGCTTTTTATATACATATTTTAAGAATTCAATCCGTTTTTACATATTTTAAGCGTTTGTTTTGGGTTCCGAAAGAGGTATCTTTTTTTAGAGAGTCCTCTTTTTTTTATGATTTCTTTCTGCAGAAACTCCTAGAAACTTAGTTTAATCGGTATCCTTGATGTATAAGCCGTTAAAATATTATCAGCGAAATAAAGTTAATGGCTATGGATAAGCGTAAACTTCTAAAATATAAGTTATCTTAAAAACATTATAACCTTTTATAGTATTGTCAGCGAAATAAAGTTAATGGCTACGGATAAGCGTCAATTTTTAAATATAAATTAACTGAATTTTCGCATGTGGTTCAAGAACCTTTCAGGGCGTATGGGACAAAACTTGCGAAACTTGAGTAAATTAACTGAAAAGCATTATAACCTTAATAGTATTGTGCGCTTGCGTATACGCCTAAGTGTGTACACAGACAGGCGCATATATATAATAATGTATACACAATAAATCGCCATGCTAAAATCTTTATAGATGTTAAAAACAGACTAAAATATCAACTTTTTTGAGAAAAGATTTGGTGGAATGAAAAATAGTTAGTACTTTTGCACTCGCTTTTGAGAA